>Ga0056111_1000035_pt1:45000-46929 | contig 46929 bp, 44 predicted proteins | sample WorMetloBBELIZE2_FD_83874 | JGI IMG/M metagenome (GOLD analysis project Ga0056111, IMG submission 83874) | Marine gutless worms symbiont microbial communities from Max Planck institute for Marine Microbiology, Germany - Olavius longissimus B... ... | reverse complement strand
GGCCAACTTATATTTATGTAAATATAAAGGCAGGTTTTTAATTATTGATTTAGGCAATGCCTTTACTGCATCTTTATGCCTACCTGCCAAATGCAAGGTATGATCATCCTCAATCGTTACTAATGCGCTTCTTGGTAATTTGCCTTTTGTTTCTAGAAAATTAATAAGTTTGGGGTTTAATAGCGCCACCGAATGAGCATAACCACGTGGCTTTTTAACTGCCTCTAAAGTTTTCAACCATGTAATAGTTTACTGGCTTTACCAAAGAAAAAGCGCAATTCAAAAATATCAGAGTAACATTGTATTTGGTTGGCGCATACCATACCGCTTGATCATTGCAGAATAGACGTACCCATCTTTTCTGCCCACACTGAGCGCTGTTACTACCAGGGCTTTGTCGTCAACAAGATAAGTCAAGCGAAGAGGTGGTCGCATTCTTTTTATCTTGTACAGATTGCGACCGCCTGAAAGTTTTGAGCCAGGAACATAAGGATTTTCTAGTCGTTGTCTTAGTTTCTTCTTGAAATAGCCTTTATCGGTTTCTGACAGATTATCCCACTCCTTTAGCGCTTCTGGATGAAATTTTAGGCTATAGCTCATCCAAACTTACTTCTATCGGTTCTTTTCCATCGCTCAAGCGAGCATTTGCTTGCATTAACAAAGCAAGATCTTCCATTGCCTCAAGCATAGATTCATAAAGTTCAGGGGGAACCGCATAAAAACTTGGTTCGTTACTTTTTAATACCGCTATCGCCTCTCCCTCTGACTGTTCAATAATAGAATTAGGGTTTGCTTTAAAGTCAGTTATGCTAGTCGACAGGCTAGCCATAACTCTTGCTACAGTGCTCATGATAGCTCCTAAGAGTTAATTAAAGACCTGATTATAGACTTTTTTATAGGCTTTTCAAGAAAAAACCCGACTTGCCAGGCAAGTCGGGCTTTGGTATTTAACGCCTGGCAATGTCCTACTCTCACATGGGGAAACCCCACACTACCATCGGCGATACACGGTTTCACTTCTGAGTTCGAGATGGGATCAGGTGGGCCACATGCTCTAAGGTCACCAGGCAAAACTGTCGAAAAGAAAACTATACAAAATCTTCTTTGCAAATTTGGAAAACGTGAATTAAGGTTTAAACAAACTTTTATTGCAAGTCCGATAATATTATACAAACCCTGTCGTTTGGGTTTATATGGTCAAGTCTCACGATCAATTAGTACAGGTTAGCTTCACACATTACTGCGCTTCCACACCCTGCCTATCAACCTCGTAGTCTTCGAGGGATCTTTAGAGTCTTCAAGAGACTAGTGAGATCTAATCTTGGAATAGGCTTCCCGCTTAGATGCTTTCAGCGGTTATCCCGTCCGAACATAGCTACCCGGCAATGCCACTGGCGTGACAACCGGAACACCAGAGGTTCGTCCGCTCCGGTCCTCTCGTACTAGGAGCAGCTTTCCTCAAATCTCAAACGCCCATGGCAGATAGGGACCGAACTGTCTCACGACGTTCTAAACCCAGCTCGCGTACCACTTTAAATGGCGAACAGCCATACCCTTGGGACCGGCTACAGCCCCAGGATGTGATGAGCCGACATCGAGGTGCCAAACTCTTCCGTCGATGTGAACTCTTGGGAAGAATCAGCCTGTTATCCCCGGCGTACCTTTTATCCGTTGAGCGATGGCCCTTCCATACAGAACCACCGGATCACTAAGACCAACTTTCGTTCCTGCTCGATGTGTCTATCTCGCAGTCAAGCATACTTATGCCTTTGCACTCATAGCACGATTTCCGACCGTACCGAGTATACCTTCGCGCTCCTCCGTTACTCTTTGGGAGGAGACCGCCCCAGTCAAACTACCCACCATACATTGTCCCTGACCCGGCTAACGGGCCGAGGTTAGAATTCCAAACATACCAGGCTGGTATTT
>Ga0056111_1000035_pt1:0-40000 | contig 46929 bp, 44 predicted proteins | sample WorMetloBBELIZE2_FD_83874 | JGI IMG/M metagenome (GOLD analysis project Ga0056111, IMG submission 83874) | Marine gutless worms symbiont microbial communities from Max Planck institute for Marine Microbiology, Germany - Olavius longissimus B... ... | reverse complement strand
CACCAATAGGCTCGGGCCTTGGAATTCAAAATACTTATAATATTCGTGAAATTGTCGAAAATGCCAATGTGCCAATTCTGGTCGATGCCGGAGTTGGAACTGCCTCAGATGCGGCTATCGCCATGGAATTAGGCTGTGACGGGGTTTTGATGAATACTGCAATTGCCATGGCCAAAGATCCGGTCCTGATGGCCAAAGCTATGCGATACGCCATCCAGGCCGGTCGTGCGGCTTATCTTGCCGGCAGAATGCCAAAAAAGGCCTATGCCAATGCATCTTCACCTCTTGCTGGAACTTTCTTTTAAGCAAAAGCCAATGACAAGACCTCCTGACTTTAAAATACGGTCTTTTATCAGACGTGAGGGCCGAATAACCAAAGCACAACAGAGGGCTTTGGATAATCTTTTACCCCTGTATACCCTGCCAAAAACCGGGCAGTTCGATTTTAGAAAAATTTTGGGCAACTCTAATCCAACCATACTGGAAATAGGTTTTGGCAATGGCGGTACCTTGCTAAAAAGCGCAATACTGAACCCTGCTAATAACTATATCGGCATAGAGATTCATCGCCCTGGAGTTGGACAACTTCTTAATAAAATCAAGGCAAATAAACTACAAAACATCCGGGTTATTAATGATGATGCAATTAGCATAATAGATAAACAAATCCCGCCCTCAAGTCTTGACAAAATATGCTTGTTTTTTCCAGATCCGTGGCATAAAAATCGTCATCATAAACGTCGGATTGTAAATTTTGATTTTTTACACAAAGCAGTAAAAATCCTCCAACCTGAGGGAAAGTTACATTTTGCTACCGACTGGGAAGATTACGCCTTACAAGTTATAAGACTTGCACAAAATCACCCGAGGTTTGAACTAATTAACGACGATTTATTTTCGCGTCCTGAAACCAAATTTGAAAAACGCGGCCTGAAATTGGGTCACAAAATCTGGGACATAGTGCTTAAAAAAATCTAAAGCACTAAAACCCCGCGTCAATATGAGCCAGCAAGGTGCTTATTGCATATTCAGCGCTTTGTTGTCGTACCTGAATTCTACCGCCGGAAAAAAGCATTTTTTCAGTTATAGCTGCTGCGGTATCAGAGGCAAAACCCAACCACACAGTGCCTACCGGTTTCTGCTCACTGCCGCCATCCGGTCCGGCAATGCCGCTTAGCGCCAGTGAATAATTTGCCTGACTGCCTGCAAGCGCACCAAGTGCCATTTTCTTTACTACTTGCTCACTAACCGCTCCAAATTCTTCAATATCGGACAAAGGCACACTTAACATCTCGTGCTTGGCCAGGTTGGAGTAGGTGATAAACCCGCGCTCAAACCAGGCTGAACTGCCAGCAATATCAGTACAAAGTTTGGCTACCAACCCCCCGGTGCAAGATTCTGCCGTTACAATTTTTTTATTTTCCTTGCGTAAAACATATGATAGTTGCAGAACAAATTCGCTCACGGTAATAATGTTTGCGGGTCAATCGCATCGGCATCTTTTCTGATTTCAAAATGAAAATCTTTGGTGCCCGAAGTTGCAATTTTCTTACCAATCTTAACTTCCTGACCTTCCTCCACAATAATCCTTTTAAGCTGCGCGTAGGCACTAAGGCAAATATCCTTATGACTTATAATCACCAGATTGCCATATTTTTCCAATCCGTCTCCCACGTAAACCACAATCCCGCTGGCTGCGGCTCGCACATTTGAGTCCGGTTTGGCTCTAATATCAATGCCCTTGTAGTCTTCTGGCGCTGTCGCAAATGTTCTAGTCAACGCGCCTTGCAGGGGCCATTGCCATTTTATACCGCCAACCGTTTTTTGCTTGTTAATAGTTACTGGCTTCTCAATCTCTTTGGGTATGCGCGGTTTCGCTATCGGTCTGGTCTTTTTCACTGTCTGATATGTATTGGCAGCCACAAGCCTAACCCTTTGCCCTGGTCGCAGCTTGTAAGGATAAGAAATACCGTTAATGCGTCCTAATTTTTGGTAGTCAAGATCGTATTTCATCGCCACCAAAAATAAATTCTCATTGTTGCGCGCCACATGCACTGCGGGGGTGGAACCATGAACAGAAGCTTTGTCAACAGTTGGGGTGTATGTGCTGTGGGAAAAACAAGCTGCAAAAGACATACAGGCCATAACAACCAATATTTTTTCGAAGAAAACCTTCATCGCAACATTATATACGTAATAATCGCCAGGATCACCAACACCCAGCCGCTAATCTCTATCCATCTGGGGCTAATTGTTTTTATTCTGCTGGCACTCAAATACACCACCCAGGCAACCAGGCCAAATCTGGCGCCGCGCCCAACTAAAGAGATCAGGGCAAATGGCACTAAAGACATCTGCAATACACCTGAGGCAATCGTAAAAACCTTATACGGAACAGGACTGAATCCGGCGATAAATACTACCCAAATCCCCCATTTATCAAACCAGCTCTTTGCCAGTTCAAAATTGTCCCAATAGCTATATTTGTGCAATAGTGGCACGATCAAATCAAAGGCAAACAACCCAATAAAATAACCGGCAATACCGCCAATAACTGAAAAAACTGTAGTAAGCAGCGCCAACCGCCACCAACGCTGCGGTGCTGCCAATACCATAGGCGCTAACATTACATCCACCGGAATCGGGAAAAAACTTGACTCGGAAAAACTAAGGCCTGCCAGGAATTTGTCCGCATGCCTATGTTCTGACCAGGCAAGAACCTTATTATACAGGCTATTAAATAACATAATTATTTGGCGATTGACTTTATAAAATTTTCAACATCCGCAGCGATTTGCATAACATCGTTTTGGACCGACATCACCTCCACGATCGCACTGCCGACCACTACCGCATCTGCCAACTTGCCTACTGCTGTAACGCCAGTTGCATCCTTAATTCCAAAGCCAACCGCTATTGGCAAATCTGTTATGCTTCTGATTCGCGCAAGCTGCTGTTTGACTTGCTTATAATCAGGCGCTTTGGTGCCAGTTACGCCCTTGACTGATACATAATATACAAACCCCTGGGATAAATTAGCTATTGCTTTAATTCTAGTATCGGTAGATGTGGGGGCAATGAGGTACACAGGATAGATCCCATGTTGTTTTATAACAGGAGCAAAATCGCTGCTTTCTTCCGGCGGCAAATCTACTGTGATTAAACCATCAACTCCGCTCCTGGATGCCAAATCAGCAAATTTTGCCGCCCCAAGATTCTCTATCGGGTTTAAATATCCCATAAGCACAACCGGGGTTGTAGTATCTTGTGCTCTGAACTCTTTTACCATGTCCAACACACATCCAAAATGCCAACATCATGCGCCAAAGCTCTCTCATTAGCAGCCTGGATAGTGGTTCCATCGGCACTAGGGTCAGAAAACGGTACGCCAAGCTCAAGTATGTCGGAACCGCCTTTGACTAAGGCATGCATAACTGGCACAGTTATTTGAGGTTCAGGGGCGCCAGCGGTGATAAAGGCTATGAAGGCCGCTCGTTTTTTAGCTTTTAATTCTGAAAAGCAAATATCTATTCTGTTATTCATAGTCCAACATCGTCAAGCTCTGCCACCGTATGAATATCCTTATCCCCCCGACCTGATAAATTCGCCAAAATATGTTGGGATGTTTTCATTTGTGGCGCAAGCTGCATGGCATAAGCTATGGCATGACTTGACTCCAGCGCCGGCAAAATACCCTCGGTTTTAGTTAGGGTATGAAATGCCTTTAATGCAGCATTATCATCAACCACAACATATTGAGCCCTGCCAATATCTTTTAACCATGCGTGTTCCGGACCTACTCCCGGGTAGTCCAAACCTGCCGATATTGAATGAGTTTCAATTATCTGGCCATTTTCATCTTCCATTATATAAGTACGATTACCATGTAATACTCCGGGCTTGCCGTCACATAAAGGCGCCGCATGTTTGCCGCTTGCAAGACCATGACCACCTGCTTCTACCCCATAAATTTTCACCTTATCATCATTTAAAAACTCATAATAGAGGCCTATGGCATTCGAACCACCTCCTACACAAGCAACCAGGGCATCAGGCAAAACCCCGGCTTGCTCTAATATTTGCGCTTTAGCTTCCCGACCTATAACGGCTTGAAAATCCCGCACCATAGCAGGGTAAGGGTGTGGTCCGGCTACGGTGCCAATAATATAAAAGGTATCATCTACATTGCTTACCCAATCTCGCATTGCTTCATTCAAGGCATCCTTTAAGGTTTTGGAGCCAGATTCAACCGGTACCACTTTTGCTCCCAGCATTTGCATCCTGTAAACATTTAATTTTTGTCTTTTAATATCAACACTGCCCATATACACCACGCATTCAAGACCTAAACGCGCGGCGACGGTGGCGCTTGCCACTCCGTGCTGGCCGGCTCCGGTTTCGGCAATTATTCTGGTTTTGCCCATACGTCTGGCCAAAAGTGCCTGACCTATGGTGTTGTTTATCTTGTGAGCACCGGTATGGTTCAAATCTTCACGCTTGAGCCAGATCTGCGCCCCTTCCAAATCATTTGATAACTTTTGCGCGTGATATAGAGGGCTAGGTCTGCCTACATAATTTTCAAGATCAGAATCAAGCTCTTTGATAAAAACAGGGTCTTTAAGATATTTTTCATAAGCCCGGGTTAACTGTTCCAAAGCTGGCATCAAAGTTTCGGCAGCAAAAACCCCGCCATATTTACCAAAATGACCATGCGCATCCGGCATATTTTTATAATCAGTCATTTGCTTTTACCGCCTTAACGAATTCTTTAATCAGTTTTTTGTCCTTTACCCCAGGCGCACTTTCCACTCCACTTGAAACATCCACTGCCCACGGGTTTGCCTTATCTATCGCAGATTTAACATTTTGCGCATTAAGCCCGCCAGCTAGAATTAACGGCTTGTTGAACTCATCCGGCAACCTGTTCCAAACAAATGTTTCGCCAGTACCGCCTGCAACACCAGGATTAAAACTATCAACCAATATTGCAGATGAATCAGGATATTTTCAGCCTCAGCTGCCAAATCCACACCGGATTTCGCTCTGATTGCTTTATACCATTTGCGTGCAAATTGTTTGCAAAAATCATTGGACTCAACACCATGAAATTGCAGGCAATCTATGCGCACATCTTGCAGCACTTGTTGAACCAAAGTTTCGTCAGGATCAACAAATAAACCCACTGCGGTCAAAAACGGCGGCAAACTGCTGGCAATTTCAGCGGCCTGGTCAATACTTACATTACGCGGGCTAGGCGGATAAAATACCAGACCTATAGCATCAGCACCAAGCTCTTCACAGCAAAAGGCATCTTCAGGTTTTTTTATGCCACATATTTTAATTCTGGGATTCATCTGCCAGATCAAACGTATGGTGCAAGGTGCGTACAACCAGCTCTAAATATTTCTCATCCACAATAACCGAGATTTTTATCTCGGAAGTGGAGATCATTAAAATGTTGATGTTTTCAGCTGCCAAAGCCGCAAACATCTTGCTGGCAATCCCGGCATGTGAGCGCATACCAACCCCGACCAAAGATACTTTGGCAATATTAGAATTGTGCACAACTTCTTCAGCGCCAAGCTCGTCCTTGATTTTTTGCAAAATTTCTTTGGCCGAATCAAGGTCATTACGACTAATCGTGAAAGTAAAGTTTGCATAGCTTTCTTGGGAGGCATTTTGCACTATCATGTCAACCTCTATATCGGCGTCAGCTATCGGCCCTAAAATTTTATACGCTATTCCCGGTTCGTCAGGTATGCCACGAATCGTTAACTGCGCCTCATCTTTAGTAAAGGCAATACCTGAAATAACGGCATCTTCCATATTATTTTCCTCTAGTGAAATCAAAGTGCCATCGCCCTGCTCAAAGCTTGACAAAACTCTTAACGGCACATTGTACTTTCCGGCAAACTCTACTGCTCTTATCTGTAAAACCTTAGAACCTGAACTTGCCATCTCCAACATTTCCTCAAATGTGATATGTGCCATTCTGCGTGCTTCCGGCACCACTCTGGGGTCAGTAGTATATACACCATCAACATCCGTATAAATCTGACATTCATCAGCGTTTAGTGCTGCTGCCAGCGCTACTGCCGAGGTATCTGATCCTCCTCGACCCAAAGTGGTGATATTGCCGTGTTCGTCCACTCCCTGAAAACCTGCGATTACCACTATATGATCTTTGTCCAGATCCCTAATAATTTTACTCTCGTCAATAGACAAAATTCGGGCTTTTGAATGAGCGTTATCCGTTAAGATTTTCACCTGCGACCCGGTATAGGAAATTGCTTTTAAGCCTAACTGATGTAAAGCCATACATAAAAGTGCGATAGTTACTTGTTCTCCAGTAGCCAGCAAGACATCAATTTCACGTCTGGACGGCCTTTTGCTGATTGTTTTTGCCAAATCCAACAGCCTGTTCGTCTCACCGCTCATAGCGGACACAACCACTACCACCTGATTGCCCGCATTTTTGCTTGCGCCAACCCTGGTCGCCACCGCCTGAATGCGTTCAGCATCGACAACTGAGGTTCCGCCATATTTTTGTACAATAATAGACATTTTAATCCAGTTTGCCTATTACCCATTCTCTGGTTGCCACTAATGCTTCCGGCAAAGCCTCCACATCACTACCGCCTCCTTGTGCCATATCAGCTCTACCGCCACCTTTGCCGCCTATTTTGACCGCTAATTCCCGAACTATATCCCCAGCCTTGATCACCTCAGTGCTATTATTGGTAACCCCGCATACCAAAGAAATTTTTTCACCACTTACCCCTGCCAATAAAATCACAGCCTTTTCCAATCTGGATTTAAGTTCATCCACTGCCTCCCGCAAGGCTTTGTTATTCAAACCTTCGACACTTTCAAACAACACTTTGCAGCCATTAATCTCAACAGCCTGACTTGCAAGATCTGACCCCTGATTCTTGGCTAATGCAAGATTTAAAGCGTCAATTTCCTTATCCAGTATTTTTTGCTTTTGCATGATGACCTTAAGCTTTGCGACAATTTCACCTCTGCCTGCTTTTAACATGTCACCAAGCTCTGTCAACATATGATCTGATTCGTTAAGATATGCAAAAGCCGCTCCTGCTGCCACAGCTTCGATTCGCCTTACCCCGGCTGCAATTCCGGTTTCGGATATTATCTTAAATTGACCAATTGTCCTGGTGTTTGCAACATGTGTGCCGCCACATAATTCTTTAGAGAAATCTCCCATTGATAACACTCTTACTTTATCAGCATATTTTTCTCCAAACAAAGCCATCGCGCCTTGCTGTTTTGCAGATTCTATATCCATAATTTCAGTTACAACCGGGTGTGCATAATCTATATGTTGATTGACCAAAATTTCGATTTGTTTTAACTCTTCCCGACTCACAGGATTTGGGTTAGAAAAGTCAAAACGTATTCTGTCACTGGTAACCATTGAGCCTTTCTGGCTTACATGCCCCCCCAAAACCTGACGCAAAGCCGCATGCAACAAATGAGTCGCGGAATGATTTGCCGCAGTCAGATTTCTAATATTACTGTCAACTCTAGCGGCCACATTCATATCTGGCCTAAACTCGCCTTTTGTAACCGTGCCAAAATGAATTATTGCCTCCGCCTCTTTTTGTACGTCGGCAACTTCAAACAAGCCGGTATCGCTAATTAATGTTCCGCTATCAGCTATTTGTCCGCCTGACTCGGCATAAAACGGAGTTTTATCAAGCACCAGTGCGGCGGCGCCATCTTGTTTAACCAAATCTTGAGGCTGTCCCTGAGCATATATTTTTAATATTTTTGCCGCAGAGTGTAAACTTTCATAGCCGACAAATTCGGTCTTGTCTGACACTGTAAAATCAAAAGCATTATTAGTTTTGAAGTTACTTGACTTGCGGGCTTTATCGCGTTGAACCGCCATAGCTTCATTATAGGCCTTAACATCAACTTGCAACGATCTTTCCCTGGCAATATCCCTGGTTAAATCAAGCGGAAAACCATAAGTATCGTACAACTTAAAAGCCACTTCACCCGCAATAACATCATTTTGCATTGAAGAGATATAATCTTCCAGGACAGCCATGCCTTGTTCTAAAGTTTTGGAAAATTTTTGCTCTTCATGCCGGATGATCTTCTCAACTACAGGTTGTTTGGTTCCAAGTTCAGAATATGCCTCACTCATCTCGCTAACCAAAGGCGCCACCAGCTTATGCAAGAATCCTGGCTTTGCCCCCAATTTAAAGCCATGGCGCAGCGCCCTGCGAATAATTCGCCGCATGACATAACCTCGGCCTTCATTTGAGGGGCTTACCCCGTCAATTGCCAAAAAAACGCTGGAGCGAATGTGGTCAGCTATGACCTTGATCGAACTATCTTTGGAATCACTAACCCCGATAATATCAGCTGTCGCGCGCATCAGCTTCTGAAATAAATCAATATCGTAATTGCTATGGCAGCCTTGCATAACCGCCGCCAAACGCTCAAGCCCCATGCCCGTATCCACCGAGGGCTTAGGCAGTTGTGTCATTTCTCCTGCGCTATTACGGTCAAACTGCATAAAAACCAAATTCCAGATCTCTACATAACGATCACCGTCATCATCTGCAGAGCCAGGCGGGCCACCAGGTATATGTGCGCCATGGTCATAAAATATTTCCGATGATGGGCCACAAGGTCCGGTATCCCCCATAGACCAAAAATTGTCCTTTGCTCCACAACGGGAAAAGCGCGTAGATGAAACTCCAACTTCTTTTAGCCATATATCCTCTGCCTCCTGGTCCTCCTCATATGCTGTGACCCACAATTTTTCCGGCGGCAGGTGCAGTATATTGGTTAAAAAATCCCAAGCGTATTTTATGGCATCGCGCTTAAAATAATCGCCAAAACTAAAATTACCCAGCATCTCAAAAAAGGTAAGATGGCGTGCGGTATAGCCTACATTTTCAAGATCATTATGCTTACCTCCGGCTCGCAAACACCTCTGTACGGTGGCGGCCCTCCTATAGTCTCTTGACTCCAGTCCCAAAAATATATCCTTAAACTGCACCATTCCGGCATTAGTAAAAAGCAAAGTCGGGTCATTAGCCGGAATCAAGGAGCTGCTGCTAACAATTTCATGTCCACGTTCTTTAAAATAATTCAGGAATATGGCACGTAATTCTGCGGTTTTCATATTATCAATAAAATAAATATGTGGTGGATTATACAAGAATCAAAAGACCAGGCTGTACAGGTTCGTTGTATAATTTCTAGCCTATCAAATGACAAAATCGTATCTTTGGAGTAATTAAAAGTGAGCAAAATCAAAAAGGTAGTTTTAGCCTACTCTGGCGGACTGGATACCTCGATAATCCTCAAATGGCTGGAAGATCAATATTCTTGTGAAGTAGTAACCTTTACCGCTGATATTGGTCAGGGGGAAGAATTGGAACCTGCCCGCCAAAAGGCCAAAGATTACGGCATTAAGGAAATATATATTGATGACCTAAAAGAGGAATTTGCCCGAGATTATGTATTCCCCATGCTGCGTGCCAACACGGTCTACGAGGGCGAATATTTACTTGGCACGGCAATCGCAAGACCTCTGATAGCCAAACGCCTGGTAGAAATTGCACGTGAAACCAAGGCTGATGCCATCGCTCATGGCGCAACCGGCAAAGGTAATGATCAGGTTAGATTTGAACTTGGTGCCTATGCCTTGATGCCGGATATTAAAATCATTGCTCCCTGGCGCATATGGGATTTAAACTCGCGTGATAAACTTATGAAATATGCCAAGGAACACGATATTCCGGTAGACTTCAAACAAAAAAACAAATCCCCCTATTCGATGGATGCTAATCTTCTACACATATCTTATGAAGGAGATATTCTGGAAGACCCCTGGTCAGAACCTGATGACAATATGTGGCGCTGGAGTGTATCACCGGAAAAAGCCCCGGATTCTCCCGCCTATATTGAAATAGAATTTGTCCGGGGCGATGCTGTGGCAATTAACAGCAAAAAAATGTCAACAAGTGAAATTATGTTATACCTTAACGATATAGCTGGAAAAAATGGTATAGGCCGGAATGATATAGTTGAGAACCGCTATGTCGGCATGAAATCTCGCGGTTGTTATGAAACCCCGGCGGGTACGGTTTTACTAAAAGCTCATCGGGCTATGGAATCACTAACCCTGGATCGTGAGGCCTGTCATCTAAAAGACGAGTTAATGCCAAGATATGCCAAAATAATCTATAATGGTTATTGGTGGTCGCCAGAAAGAAAAATGTTACAAGCTCTGATCGATAAATCCCAGGAAAATGTTAATGGCATTGTGCGTCTTAAATTGTATAAGGGCAATGTGATCGTGGTCGGACGCAAATCAGCAAACTCCAGCCTGTTTGACGAAAATATCGCCACTTTTGAAGATGATGCCGGCGCTTATGCTCAGGAAGATGCGGAAGGCTTTATCAGATTAAATTCGCTTAGATTAAGGCTTGCTGCTAAAACACGAGTAAAAACTTAGCACGCCCGGCCTTGAAATAAAAACACCGCCCCCCAATATACACGTAAGTCAAAACGATTTTATCTTATGGAGAAGACGTAAATTATGTCTAAAACTGATAAGGACGAGGTTAAAATTGCCGAGCAAGATGTAGAGACTGCCGATGACAAAGATGTGGCCGAAGGCGCCGAACTAACATTAGAACAGCAATTGGTCGAGGCCCAGGAAGAAGCGGCCAAAAACTATGATCTGGCGCTAAGAACTCTGGCGGATATGGAAAATTTACGCCGCCGCACTACACAAGATGTGGAAAACGCCCACAAATTTGCTCTGGAGCGTTTTGCCAAGGAATTATTGAACGTGGCTGACAGCATGGATTTAGGTCTTGGTGCCGCAGATGATAATTCCAGCATTGAATCACTAAAGGAGGGCATGATACTTACCCGCAAACAATTTTTTAGCGTCATGGAGAAATTTGCTGTTGAAGTAATTGATGCCGATGGCGCCAAATTTGACCCGGAACTACATGAGGCAGTAACTATGGTGCCAAATCCTAAGCTTGAGCCGAATACAGTAATGGAAGTTGTGCAAAAAGGCTATACGCTTAATCAGCGACTATTAAGAGCGGCAAAAGTGGTTGTAAGTTCTGCTTGATTTATTCATCAACCAACCCAATATAAAGGGTAAGTTAAAAGATTTTTCGGAGAAATAAAATGGGAAAAATTATCGGTATTGATCTTGGCACCACCAACTCGTGCGTAGCGGTTTTAGAGGGTGACAAGCCCAAGGTTATTGAAAATTCAGAAGGCTCCAGAACTACTCCTTCGGTCGTAGCTTATACTAATGATGAAAATGAAATTCTGGTAGGCCAGGCAGCCAAGCGTCAGGCAGTAACTAATCCAAGCAATACCCTGTTTGCAATTAAACGTCTTATCGGTCGCAGGTTTGAAGATGATGTAGTACAAAAGGACATTGACCTGGTGCCATATAAAATTGTCAAGGCTGACAATGGTGATGCCTGGGTTGAAGTGAATGGCAAAAAAATGGCGCCGCCTGAAATATCAGCCAGGGTTTTGATGAAAATGAAAAAAACTGCGGAGGATTACCTGGGTCATGATATTACTGAAGCGGTAATTACTGTTCCTGCGTATTTTAATGACTCCCAACGCCAAGCCACCAAAGACGCCGGCAAAATTGCCGGGCTTGAAGTAAAGCGAATTATTAACGAGCCAACTGCGGCTGCTTTGGCTTATGGCATGGATAAAAAACGCGGTGATGCCAAAATCGCCGTATACGATCTTGGCGGCGGTACTTTTGATATTTCCATTATTGAAATCGCAGAAATTGATGGCGAACATCAATTTGAGGTGCTGGCAACTAATGGCGATACCTTCCTGGGCGGGGAAGATTTTGACACCCGGGTTATGGATTATCTGGTAGATGAGTTTAAAAAAGATCAGGGCGTGGACTTATCTAATGACCCTATGGCATTACAACGCTTAAAAGAGGCAGCGGAGAAAGCCAAGATTGAGTTGTCGTCTGCTCAACAAACGGATATTAATCTGCCTTATATCACTGCCGATAGTTCAGGTCCTAAACACATGAACCTGAAAATAACCCGATCCAAGCTTGAGTCTCTGGTAGACGACCTGATACAGCGTTCAGTCGAACCATGTCGAATTGCCTTGAAGGACGCCGGCTTAAGTGCCTCGGACATTGATGACATTATCCTGGTAGGCGGCCAAACCAGGATGCCTAAAGTGCAGGAAACTGTCCAGGACTTTTTTGGCAATGAGCCAAGAAAGGATGTAAATCCGGATGAGGCAGTAGCTGTAGGCGCGGCTATTCAAGGAGGGGTGTTGGCTGGAGATGTTAATGATGTATTGTTGCTGGATGTAACCCCATTGTCTTTGGGTATTGAAACCCTGGGTGGAATAATGACCAAGCTGATTGAAAAGAACACCACTATTCCAACTAAAGCCAATCAGGTATTTTCAACCGCAGAAGATAACCAAACGGCAGTGACGGTGCATGTGCTGCAAGGCGAGCGAGAACAGGCCTCGGCTAATAAATCTCTGGGCAGGTTTGATCTTAGCGATATTCCTCCGGCTCTACGTGGCGTGCCACAAATTGAGGTTAATTTTGATATTGATGCTAATGGCATACTGAACGTTTCGGCCAAGGATAAGGCTACCGGCAAGGAACAATCGATAGTTATCAAGGCATCCAGCGGTTTGTCGGATGATGAAATAAACAAGATGGTTAAAGATGCCGAAGCACATGCTGAAGAGGACAAGAAATTCCACGAACTGGCCTCGGCCCGTAATCAGGGCGACAGCTTGGTGCATTCGACCAGAAAAACCCTGGATGAGGCCGGAGACAAGATAGATGCCGCTGAAAAGGAAAAAATTTCTGCTGCAATTAAGGAACTGGAAGAAGCCTTGAAAGGTGATGACAAGGACAAGATTGAAGCTGCAACTAAAACTCTGGCTGAGGCTTCCAGCAAAATGGCAGAGCAAATGTATGCGCAAACCGAAACCGCCGGCGGGGCAGAAGCAACTGGCGCCAAAACAGACTCTAATGATGCGGCGGATGATGTGGTTGATGCCGAATTTGAGGAAGTTGACGGTGACAAGAAGGCTTGATCGCTGGATAATATTTAGTCCTAAAGACCCTGGCAGAAAAATGACTCTGCCAGGGTTATTTATTTTTTACAAACACAATGTCAAAAAGAGATTACTACGAAATTCTGGGAGTCGAGCGCACTTGTAACTCTGGCGAGTTGAAAATAGCCTATAAACGCATGGCGATGAAACTACACCCGGACCGTAATCCCGAGGCTGAAAATGCTGAAGATAAATTCAAGGAAATAAAAGAAGCCTATGAAATTTTGAAAAATCCACAGAAGCGCCAAGTTTATGATCAATTCGGCCACGCCGGAATTAACACCGCGCACACATCCTCAAGCGGCTTCGAAGGCGGTTTTGGCGACATTTTCGGCGATATTTTTGGTGATATTTTTGGCGGCGGCAGCCAAACCAGAGATGGTCGCAGGGTGCATCGTGGCGCTGATCTGGCTTACAGGGTTGAACTTAGTCTGGAAGAATCAGCTTTTGGAGTTGAAAAAGAAATTAAAATAAGGAAAAACGTAACATGCCCCGGCTGTAACGGTAAAGGCACTCATAAAGGTCATGCCCCACAAACCTGTGACCATTGCGGTGGTGCAGGCCAGGTGAGAATGCAACAGGGGTTCTTCTCAGTGCAGCAAACCTGCCCGGTCTGTCGTGGCGAGGGTACGCAAATCAAGAACCCATGCCATAACTGCCATGGCAAAGGGCTGGTTAAAGAGAAAAAAACACTATCGATCAAGATTCCGGCTGGAGTCGATGGTGGTGACAGAATAAGATTACAGGGTGAAGGCGCGGCCGGGGAAAATGCGGGCCCTGCTGGTGATCTTTATGTGCAAATATCAGTTAAAAAACATCCTATATTCCAGCGCGAAGGTCATGATCTTCACTGTGACATGCCAATTTCATTTGCAACCGCAACTCTGGGTGGAGAGATTACTGTGCCGACTTTAGAAGGGCAGTTAAAACTAAATATCCCGCCTGAAACCCAAACTAACAGAACATTCAGATTACGTGGCAGGGGTTTGACTTCGGCTCATGGCGGTGGAGTTGGCGACCTTCACTGCACAATAAATGTAGAAATTCCAATTAATTTATCTTCCAAACAAAAAGAGCTTTTACAGGAATTTGAAGAAAGTATTCAAGCCAAACGTGATCGACACAACCCGCAAAACTCATCCTGGGTAAACAAGGTGAAATCTTTTGTGGATGATTTGACCGGGTAGTATACGTTAGGACATATTTTGACATCTGGGACAATAATAACTGGCTCGTTGCCCTATTTGCATATGTTCAATCATAGTCTCACATACAGGACACGGTTCGCCCTCTTTGCTATAAACCAATAGTTTTTGTGCAAAATACCCTGGTCTGCCATCTGCCTGGGCAAAATCCTTCAAGGTCGTGCCGCCAGATTTTATCGAAGCTCGAAGAACCTTTTTGATATTTTTTACCAGTGATCTTGCCTGATCCCGAGAAATTTTATTCGCTGTAAGGCCTGGGTTAATCCGGCTTAAAAACAAAGATTCACTGGCGTAGATATTGCCTACTCCAACCACGGTTTTGTTGTCCATAATAACATTTTTAATTAGGGCCTTACGGCCCTGAAGCCGCTTATGCAGATAAGCTGTATTAAATTTTGCCGCCAAAGGCTCCGGGGCCAGATCACATAAAAGCTCATGTCGGTAGGGATCATCATCCGTCCACAGCACGCAACCAAATCTTCTGGGGTCATTTAACCGCAAGCATCTATCATTTGCCAAAACAATATCTATATGATCATGTTTAATTGCAGGAGTCTTGGCATTTACTATCTTTAGAGTTCCAGACATGCCAAGATGAATAATTATCGTACCATTGGCAAGTTCTAATAATATGTATTTGGCTCTTCTGGCAATCCGCTTGATTGTCTGATTTTTGGCTTTAGTTTTGATTAATTTAGGTACTGGCCAGCGTAGATTTTTATTGCGCACAATGATCTTGTCGATTTTTTCACCCAGCGCAAAAGGTCGAATACCACGACAGACTGTTTCTACTTCCGGTAATTCCGGCATTAGCCCAGTTGATCCTCCCGCACCTGAGATGAAAAATAAGACTCTGCCGTAGCTTCATCTACCAATTCATTGGAGGAATTTATCAGGTCAAGCTCATATTCAAACCAACCTCGAAGACCGGTTTTAAGTGAATAAACATATTGATAACCAAGCTGTTGCAGCACGTAACAGGCGAGGATGCTACGATGACCAGAACGGCATACCACCAAGACTTCTCTGCCTCTGGACTTTACCAGTTCCGGTACGGTTTCTTCATAATTCCACTCACATGCCGACTCCAACACCCCGCGTGGAACATTAATTGAATCTTTAAGCCGCATGACAGCAAATTCATATGGCTCACGCACATCCAATAGCAAAAATTTGCCTCCTGGAATATCATCTTCCACATCCCAGGGAAATACCTCATTAACCTTGGCGGCATATTCTGCAACCATTTGCATGTAAGTTTTCATTTGCGTATTCCATGTTCTACTGCCAACACTGCCGCTTCAACTCTTGATTGCAACTTAAGTTTTCTTAATATGGATTTGACATGTAGCTTTACCGTGCCATCTGAAATTCCCAGATGTCTGGCGATTATTTTGTTACTTTGTCCCTCAGCCAGGTGCGTTAGTATCTCATACTCTCTGGGAGTAAGCTTGTTCCTTATCTCCACATCAGGAGGATCTGCTAGTTTCCCCTGCGCCATGCGCGCCAAAATAGAAGTAAGGCTGGGGTCAACTACAGTTTCACCACCGATAATTTTATGCAAAGATTCAATCAAAACTTCAGGCTCGATGGTTTTTAGTAAATAACCTTGAGCACCTATCTGCAAGCAGTCAATCAAATCACTTTCATCTTCACTGGTAGTTAGTATTACCACCGGGCTTGCAATTTTTTGGGATTTAATAAGTCTTAACATATCTTTGCCATCCATATTAGGCATACGCAAGTCCAGCAAAATTATATCCGGCTCCAGTTCCTTGATGATTCTTATGGTTTCTTCACCAATTACTTCGGCTGCTGCGACTTGAATGTCGTACTCTTGTAACAGCGCACCAATACCAGTGCGAAACAAAGTATGATCGTCAATTAAAAAAACATTCATGCCAGTCCGACATGTTTAAAACCAGATTGTTTCTGTAGGGGAAGTTTTAGTTTAATTCTGCAACCCTCAGAGAATTCACTGTCAATATCAAGCTGAGCGCCAATATAATCGGCCCGCTCATGCATAAACTTTATTCCTACATGCTTGCCCTTGGTTGATTTTATCTTTACCGGATCAAAGCCGGTGCCGTCATCTTCTATCAGCAGTATAAAGGAATCATAGTCAGCACTAGCCATTATCCTGACAAAATGAGCCTGGCTATGTTTTTTTATATTGGCCAGTGCCTCTTGTGCTATGCGATAAACATGAGTTTTGGTCTCCATATCCAAAGCCAGGGGGTCACAGTCATAATGCAAATAAATACTAATACCGCTTTCCTTGCGAAACTGTGCCACCAAATCCTTAAGGGCCTGATGCAGGCTTTGAATTTCATCGGATGCCCTGAAATTGCGGATAAGCTCACGGATTTCCTTGTTAGCCTGGTTAATACCGTGTTTTATTCTAAACAAGGTATTTGTGGTATTTTTTTTGTCCTCTTTTAAAATACTTTTTTCCAAAATTTGCGATCTAAGCTTGAGACTCGCGATAGTCTGAGCTAGTGAGTCATGGAGTTCATGGGCAATTCTAACTCTTTCTTTATTAACTACGCTTTCACGTTTTTGCTTTTCTATATTAAATCTTTCCAGGGTCATGCCGATATTCATGCCAATATAGCTCAAAAGTTGCTGTAAATTTTTAGCTAACGGCGGACTATCAGGGTCCAAAATTGCGTTATAAACCCCAAGAACCCTGGATTTATGCCATATTGGCACTGCGATCATATCAACTGCTTGTTGGCTTCGGTTAGGGCCTGAAGACACACAGTCACAAACAATTTTTTTTTGTATCACGCTTTTTTGCTCTATGGCACCACTGCAAATGCATTTATTTGACTGTATTTTGACTTGTGGCAGTGCCTCTATAGGGGTGCCGGCACTGGCTTTAAGCTGCATTGTGTTAGGGGTATCCAATAAATGAATTAACACTGACTTGGCATTCAATAATTCCAGAATTGAATTGGCAATTTTGTCAAACAGCTTGTTTTCACTGTCAGCGCTGCTAAAACCAAGCGCGATGTCGTACAGAATGCGGAAAAAATCTGCCTGTTCTGCCAAATATGCCGTGCGCTCGGATACAGCCAAAGTCAGGTTGTTATTTGCTGCCTCCAGCTGTTGTTCAAGTCTTTTGATTTTGTTTTGCAGTTTGGGAACTTCAGACATAAGTTTAGTATATGCCAATCCTGTGCAAAAAAATACCCGCAACCAACCAGCAGCAGGTTACGGGTTATTGCCTGTGAATTCTATATTAGTTATGTGGCAACTCTGTCCTTTAAGGTCTTGCCAGCTTTAAATACCGGATAATTTTTAGCTGCTATCTGAATTTCCTGCCCGGTCGCAGGGTTAATACCTTTGCGAGCTTTGCGGTGTTTAGTAATAAAAGATCCAAATCCTGGAATAGTAACCGAACGGCCAGCATCCAGTTCTATGCCAATAATTCCTTTTCTGTCTTCACAGCTAAAAATTGTCGTAAGTATACTGTTGGCTTTTGCCACTGAAATATCTTCAAGCTTTGCAAGTTTTTCTGCAAATTCTTTTTTGTTCATAAAACGGTCTCCCTTGTAGTTTAAAAAATTAGTTAAGCAAGTTTATTGTTGCATGCAGCACATATTCCGTAGATTACCAAAGAATGATCAGTTATTTCGAAATTATTTTTTTTGGCTATTTTTAACTGCCTCCTCTCAATTTCATCATCCAGAAACTCGTGAACTTTACCACATTTCATGCATAAAAGGTGATCATGGTGCTCACCTTTATTTAATTCAAACACAGAATGGTCCGAATCAAAGTTGTGGCGACACAATATGTCGGCTTTTTCAAATTGGGTTAAAACCCGATATACCGTAGCAATACCAACGTATAAGCCGGATTCTACGATCATCTTGTACACATCATCTGCGCTTAAATGTCGCCTGCCACAAGTCTCAAAAATCTCCAGGATTTTTAACCTGGGAGCGGTAACCTTTAAGCCAGCCTGTTTCAGACTGTCAGCACTTGGCAATTTTTTCTTTGACATTAAGCCCTTATACTATTTTTTCAGTTGTACTTTGCTATGATATACACTCTTTGAGAGTTTGTCGTTAGTTTGATGAAATTTTTATTATTGATTTTGGCGGGTTTTCTTATAGGCTGCGATAATAACCGAGACCCAAAACTAGGAGGATTCCATCTACCCTATGTTGTTGATATGCATCAAGGTAACATAATTGGTGATTCTAGTATAACCAAATTACAAATTGGCATGAGCAAAGAACAAGTAAAAGCCGTATTAGGTGAACCTCTGCTAATTGACACCTTCCGCCCAAACCGCTGGGATTATGTGCAAATAGACCAAATTGGCACAAGAAAACCTAAGAAAAAGTCTGTAACGTTATTCTTTAACGATGCCGGTTTAATTGCCATTAGAAGATAGAAAATAAATGCCACAATACGTTTATACCATGAACAAGGTTGGCAAGATTGTGCCTCCTGCCAAAGAAATTTTAAAGGATATTTCACTTTCATTTTTTCCCGGAGCCAAAATCGGGATTTTGGGGCTTAACGGCGCAGGAAAATCTACACTCTTACGCATCATGGCAGGCATTGATACCGCTATAGAAGGAGAAGCCAGACCACAACCGGGCATAAAAATAGGCTATCTGGCACAAGAGCCTGAGCTGGATGAAAGCAAAAATGTTAAAGAGAACGTAGAACAGGGGGTGGCTGAAATCAAAGCCTTGCTTGACAGGTTTAATCAGGTCTCTGCTAAATTTGCCGAACCTGACGCAGACTTTGATAACTTGTTGGCAGAGCAGGCTAGATTACAAGATGAGATTGATAGCAAAGGCGCATGGGAACTGGAACGCCGCTTGGAAATTGCAGCAGACGCGCTCAGACTGCCGCCCTGGGATGCTAAAATTGACAAGCTCTCAGGCGGGGAAAAGCGGCGGGTTGCTTTATGTAGACTGCTATTATCCAGTCCAGATATGTTATTGCTGGATGAGCCCACTAACCATTTGGACGCCGAATCGGTTTCCTGGCTAGAACGGCACCTGGATGAATTTAAGGGCACGGTAGTAGCGGTTACCCATGACAGATATTTTCTTGACAATGTTGCAGGCTGGATCCTGGAACTGGATCGGGGCCACGGGATTCCCTGGGAAGGCAATTACTCTTCCTGGCTGGAGCAAAAACATAAACAACTGCAGCTTGAGGCAAAGCAAGAATCCGCCCGCCAAAAAACCATGCAGGAAGAACTGACATGGATCAAAGCCAACCCCAAAGGCCGACACGCCAAAAGCAAGGCCAGAATCGCCAGATTTGCCGAATTAAACAACCAGGATTTACAAAAAAGAAATGAAACCAAAGAAATCTATATCCCACCCGGCCCCCGACTCGGGGATATGGTCATACAAGGTACGGCGGTTAGCAAAGGTTTTGCTGATAAATTACTGATAGACCAGCTTGATTTTAACCTGCCGCCTGGTGGCATCGTTGGCATTATAGGTCCCAATGGTGCAGGCAAAACCACGTTTTTTCGCATGTTGGTTGGTGAGGAAAAACCGGATTTCGGAGAAATTAAAATTGGGCCCACCGTTGAACTTGCCTATGTAGATCAAACACGTGATTCCCTGGCCGTCGATAAAACAGTGTGGGAAGAAATTTCTGACTCACAGGATATCATAAATGTCGGCAGCTATACTACCAACTCCCGGGCTTATGTATCGCGGTTTAACTTTAAAGGCCAGGATCAACAAAAGCGCATCGGTGATTTATCAGGCGGGGAACGCAACCGGGCACACCTGGCAAAACTCTTAAAATCAGGCGGTAACGTATTGTTGCTGGATGAGCCTACCAATGATCTTGATGTTGAAACCCTGCGTGCTTTGGAAGAGGCTCTATTGACATTTCCTGGTTGTGCGGTGGTAATATCGCATGATCGATGGTTCCTGGATCGGCTTGCCACTCATATTTTGGCATTTGAGGGTGACAGCAAAGTCTTGTGGTTCGAAGGTAATTATGCAGATTATGAAAAAGATAAAAAACGTCGATTGGGTGCTGACTCAACACAGCCGAAAAAGATTAAATATAAGACTTTAAGATAAACAGGTAAAAAAGTTATGCCCATAGTTAATATGAAAGATATGCTCCAACATGCTTATGCACACAAGTATGCGGTTGGCGCTTTTGATGTTGTCAATTTAGACTTTATAACCGGAGTGATGGATGCTGCCAAAAAGACTCTCTCTCCTGTTATTCTAAGTCTGGCAGAATCGCACTTTGATTATTTTGACTTTTCGTTGTTAATGTCAGCAGTTGAAGCCGCTGCAAAGCGCGCATCGGTTCCTGTGGCTATTCACTTAGATCACGGTGAAAGTCTTGAGTCTGCTGTAGAGGCTGTTCGCTATGGGTGTAATGGCGTTATGGTTGATGCGTCAAATAAACCTCTAGCGGAAAATATCAAGATTACTAGGGAGCTTGTGGCAATGGCGCATAATTGTGGAATTCCGGTAGAAGGGGAGCTTGGTTATGTTCCGGGAGTTGAAGGCGAGGATGCCAAGCGCCATCCCGGAGAAATAAATTATACAACGGTGGATGATGCCGCAACATATGTGAAAGAAACTTCCATAGATTTTTTAGCTGTTTCTATTGGCACTGTGCATGGTCGCATGCAAAATGAGCCAAATCTGGATTTTCTTCTTTTACAGCATATAAACGAAGAACTTAATATGCCTCTGGTGATTCATGGTGGAACCGGGCTTGATGACAACCAGTTTAAAATGTTGATTAAAAATGGCGTGGCAAAGATCAATTATTACACTGCGCTTTCTGATGTTGCGGCTAAAAAAGTTACCGACAATTGCAGGGCATCTGCAAAAATTTCCTTTACCGATCAGGTAAAAAATGTGGCTGCTGTCGTCAGTAAAGAAGTAGAGCGTTGCATGAATTTATGGGGTTCTTCCGGCCGTGCGACCGAGGTTTTGTCACACTCAAGGCCATGGACTCCGATAGAACACCTGATTATCTACAATGTAGAAGGACTGGATGACCACGGAGCTAAGGAAATGGCGCTAAAGGGCAAAGAAATTCTGTCTAAAATTCCTGGGGTAAGAGAGGTCTTTATAGGGGATTCGGTCAATGAAAATGCTGATTATCGATACACATGGCTGGTCAGATTTTGTCACCCGGCTGTAATTGATAGTTACCGTGAGCACCTGGCACATGTAGCCTTTGCTGATGACTTGTTTCGCCCGGTGGCTGGAAACCGCATCAGCATTGATTATCGTAAAATTAAACAATGATAAATGTTTAACCTATGGCAGGAAAATATGATCCTGTCATTAACATATTAGCAATTAGTTGTTGAAATACCTCGAATTTTTGTATATTCTGCGCGCTGAGGAGAAGATTTTTTTGTGATATGGTTTTAACAAAAGCAGTATTGAGCGACCATCTGTATGAAGAGCTTGGGTTTAACAAACAGGAGGCTAAAGATTTTATAGATATGTTTTTTGAAGAAATGCGCCAAAATCTGGAAAGCGGTAATGAAATAAAAATTTCCGGTTTTGGTAATTTCAAGCTTAGAGACAAAAACCAAAGGCCTGGCAGAAACCCTAGAACCGGCGAAGTAATACCGGTTAGCGCCAGAAGAGTGGTAACTTTTAAGGCTGGACAAAAACTTAAACATAGAGTAGATGAATTTAGTAAAACATTGAATAAGTAAATATGCTGGAACCGTCACATAACCTGGAATTACCGGAGATTCCACCTAAAAAATACTTCACCATAGGTGAAGTAGCCAAATTGTGTGATGTGAAACCACATGTGTTGCGCTATTGGGAACAAGAATTTCAGCAGTTAAAACCGGTTACCCGCCGTGGTAACCGCAGATATTATCAACACCATGATATCGTCCTAATCTGCAAAATTCGTACACTTTTATACAAAGATGGCTTTACAATATCCGGCGCCAGTCAAAAGTTGGCGCAGGATATGAAAGGCGCTGACGATGCCGACTACAGCAATTACACCAAAGCAGAATTAGTTAAACTTAGAAAAGATCTGGAACAGATAATTAAAATTCTGGAATCATAGAAAGCAAAAATTCTACATATCCTCAAAATGAAATTAAATATCTTTATTAGAAGTGTTTTTGTCATTGTGCTTATGTGTTTGCACAACATAATGTTTGCCCAGCTAGCAGTGGTAAGCTCACTTAGTACCGCAGATCTTAAAGATTTTGACAAAAATCCACCGGAGGTAAAAAAATTAATTAGCGCGGCTTTAGAACTTACCAGGCAAAATCTTGCGTACAAGTATGGCTCCAATCATCCCAAAAACAAGGGCATGGATTGTTCTGGCACCATACAATATTTACTTGGCAGCAATGGTCTGCCGGCGCCCAGACAAGCTGATCAACAATATGTGTGGACCAAGAAAAATAGTGATTTCATCGCAACGACCGGAATTTATTCTCTGGATGATAAAAAATTTGCTAATTTAAAACCAGGGGACCTTTTATTCTGGAATGGTACATATAATGTAAAACGTTTAGCTTCACACTCTATGTTATATCTGGGAATTGAGAAAAAAACCAACAAGCACGTAATGTTCGGCGCTTCCAGTGGCCGACGTCATAATCGAAAAAAAATTCACGGCGTAAGCGTCTTTAATTTTGTCTTGCCGAAAAAAGGCAAAAAGGCTAAATTTTTAGGCTATGGTCCGGTGCCAGGCTTAATCAGCAAAGCTTCTAATAACTAGATATTTGCCACTCCTGATACAATCGCCGCCTGTTTTACCGCCCCTGCCACGAATTCTGCCAACCTGGGATCCATGGGTTTTGGAATAATATAATTTTTGCCAAATTGCAATTGCTTGCCACCGTAGGCTGCAATAACTTCCGGTGGCACAGCCTCTTTTGCCAGTTTTTGCAAACCATAAACCGCGGCTTTTTTCATTTGCATATTGATTTGTTTGGCCCTGGCATCCAGGGCGCCCCGAAAAATAAAAGGAAATCCTAAAACATTATTGACCTGGTTAGGAAAATCACTACGCCCGGTGCCCATAATCACATCGTCTCGAGATGCGTGCACTATATCAGGATGAACTTCCGGGTCTGGGTTGGATAATGCAAATACCACAGGTTTGGCAGCCATGCTTTTGAGCATATCTGCGGTTATCACGTTGGGCGCTGACAAACCTATCACAACATCGGCGCCTACCATTGCCTCGGTTAAATCGAGGGCTTTAGTATCACGGACAAACGGCGCATTATACTGATTTGTACGGCCACGCCCTGAGTAAAGCACGCCCTGACGATCAATCATCAAAATGTTATCTTTATCAGCTCCGAGATTTTTAAGCAAACTCATGGATGCTATAGCGGCAGCGCCAGCACCTACGCAAACTATCTTAGCCGTATTAATTTTCTTCCCCTGCAGCTCCAAGGCATTTAACAGGCCGGCAGCAACAATAATTGCTGTGCCGTGTTGATCATCATGAAATACCGGAATATCCAAAGTTTCAATTAAGACTTGTTCTATCTTAAAACAATGTGGAGCTGCTATATCTTCAAGGTTAATACCACCAAATCCGGGGGCGATATTCTGCACGGTTTTAATAAATTCTTCTGGCGAAGCTGCGCTAATTTCAATATCAAACACATCAATATCAGCAAACTTCTTAAACAATACGGCCTTACCTTCCATTACCGGTTTTGCCGCCAGCGGCCCCAAGTTGCCAAGGCCTAAAATCGCAGAGCCATCACTTATCACCGCCACCAAGTTATTGCGATTGGTATAAAGCGTAGCGGTGGCAGGATCCCTGGCTATCTTACGCACCGGTTCTGCAACTCCCGGGGTGTAGGCCAAACTTAAGTCTAACTGGCTGGCGCAAGGCTTGGTGACGGCTATGGCAATTTTGCCTTGGGGGTCTTGCGCATGATACGCAAGCGCAGCTTGTTTTAGTTTATCCTTGTCTTGTAGTATGTCCTCTGCCATCGAATCTGTTTTAATAATTTGCAAACCGGTATAATATGATAGCATCCTATTATTTGCGCTATGTTTTCTCCTTTTGGTAAATAAAATGCCTGATTTACTAGATAATGGCGAAGCCAACCCCAAAGACATCTTCAGTGTATCCAGGCTTAATTTTGAAGCCAGAGCGTTGCTGGAGTTGAGTTTCCCCAGAATCTGGATAGAGGGTGAGATATCAAATCTGGCAAAACCTAAATCGGGCCACCTGTACTTTAGTTTAAAGGACGCAAAATCACAGGTAAGGTGTACGATGTTTCGAAGCCAAAACCTGAAACTTGGCTTTGCCCCAAAAAATGGCCAACAGGTTTTAATTAACGCTACAGTAGGATTATACGAAGTTCGTGGCGAATTTCAGCTAAATGTGCTAAAAATGCAAGAATATGGCGCTGGCCTTCTGCAACACAAATTTGATGAGCTTAAAAGCAAATTACAAAAGCAAGGCTGGTTTGCTGATGAGCTAAAAAAGCCGCTTCCAGCAATACCTGAAACTATAGGCGTTATAAGCTCTGGCTTTGGTGCTGCCATCCATGATATTTTAACTACTTTGCGTCTAAGATTTCCGTCAATTCCGGTAATTATCTACCCGACAGCAGTACAAGGCATGGAGTCAGCACAGGAAATTACTTCTGCCATAAAAATTGCCAACCAAAGAGCGGAATGTGATGTGCTTATAGTTGGTAGAGGTGGAGGTTCATTAGAGGATCTATGGGCGTTTAATGAGTTGCAAGTAGCTACGGCCATATATGAGTCAGAATTACCGATAGTATCGGCAGTAGGGCATGAATCTGATATAACTATTGCCGATCTTGTAGCCGACAAACGCGCCGCCACCCCAACTGCGGCTGCACAATTACTAAGCCCGGACCAAACTATATATTTTTCCTCAATCAAAAAACTGAACCGGCAACTTTTATTGCAAACAAAGCAGCTTTTACAGTTAAAAAATACAAAGCTTGAGCATTTGAAAGGAAAGCTGCGAAGCCCCTTACTTGTGCTTTCCCAATTTGCCCAGCGTACTGATGAGCTGGAAGCAAGATTAAACACCAACATAAAGCACAGGCTCAAATTCTTGTTCACAAATCTTGCAGGCCTTGGCATTAGACTTAAATTAAATCACCCCGCCAGACAACTTGAACAAAATCAAAAGCGGCTTGCATTTTTACATTCAAGGCTACACAAAAATTTCAAACAAACTCTAAAATATATTGATTTGCGCTTGCAAGCTTTGGATAAAAACCTGAATGCTGTAAATCCTCTTAACGTGCTGGCGCGTGGTTATGCGATTGTGAAAAACCAGGATGGAACAATAATTAAATCCAGCGCCGCCGTGAGAAAAAACACGAAAATAAACGTAAGATTGCATGATGGCGAGCTTGAGGCCAAGGTTATAAAAAATCTAATTCCCCGGCAGCCTATCAAGTAATTTACCAACATCACCTTTGACTCTTACTGCCTTAGGCCACCCGCGCACCAAGATCATGCTCATCCGCATCCGTTATCTTTACTTTCACAAAATCTCCGGACTGTAATTTTTTCCTGGTGTTTATCCGCACCACACCATCAACCTCCGGGGCATCGTATTTACTGCGAGCTATTATCGTCTTACCCACCTTATCTACCAGAACTGTCTCAATATTGCCGATGCGTTTTGCCAGTTTGGCTTTGCTTATTTGTTCTTGTGTTGTTAACAATATATCCTTGCGTATATTTTTTATATCCTCACCTACCTTGCTGTTAAACTTATTAGCCACAGCTCCCGGCACGTCAGAATAGGTAAAAATTCCGATTCGATCAAATTTAATCTCCCTGATAAAATCATGCAAAACATCAAAGTCAGCAACAGTCTCTCCTGGAAAGCCGCTTATCAAGGTGGTGCGCAGCGCAAGATCCGGACAAGTTTTTCGCCACTTTTCTATGCGCTTTTGCATATTTTCCATATTAGCTGGTCTGCGCATGACTTTTAATATTTTAGGGCTTGCGTGTTGTAGGGGAATATCAAGATAAGGCAAGATTAATCCGGCCGCCATAAGCTCAATTAGCTGATCAACAATTGGATATGGATATATATAATGCAGACGTATCCACGCTTTAAGTTTGCCAAGCTCTTTGGTTAAAGTGCTTATTCTGCTATCCAACATTTGTCCTTGGATTAATTCTTTTTGGTACTGGTTATCAAGCCCAAATGCCGCCGTATCTTGTGCCACTACTAACAGCTCTTTAACTCCATCTGCCAGCAAATATTCCGCTTCTGTCAAAATTTGCGACATATGCCGGCTTTTAAGCTTGCCGCGTAAGGCAGGAATTACACAAAAACTACATTTTTGGTTACAACCTTCGGATATTTTAAGCCAGGCATAATGTCTGGGGGCAAGTCTTAATCTGGATTGTGGTATCAGGGTTGCGTATTCATGCTCATTTGTTGGCAAATATTTTTGCACACACTTTAACACATCTTCGGCTGAGTCCGGGCCGCTTATTTGTAACAACGCAGGAAATTTAGTCTTTAGAAAATCAGCTCTGGCGCCAAGACACCCTGTGACAATAACCTTATCACAATTATCTAGGGCATATGTAATCGCCTCAATTGATTCTGCGATTGCCGTATTTATAAAACCACAGGTATTTATGATTATAAGATCAGACTCTTTATGTTCTGCAGCAAACTCGTAGTTGGCCGCTCGCAGAATATTAAGCAAACGCTCACTATCATAAGTTGCCTTGGCGCAGCCTAGACTTACCAGGCCAATTTTAGAGCTCATCGCGCCTGGGGCTTACCCAAAACCTCCCGCATTATTCTTGCTATGGCAAAACCATCTCTGGCTTTTAGCCCATGAGATTTTCCAGCGAGTATGGTTCTGGTTCTATCATGCAAGACTGGAATTAACCCCATATCCTGACTAATCGTGGGTACTAGAAGATCACGAGAAAAAAATGATTTACGTTTTCTTACGATAGAATAATAATTAATATCCGGGTGGCTCTGCCAATTTAACCAGTTTAAAAAAGTTCCGGGTCTGGGTCTTGCCAAATCTCGAAACAAACCTTCGGCTTGTTGAAATTTATCATATTCCTTGCCGCCTGCTGCCTCTGCCATCTCACTAAACGGGAAAGACAGGTCGGTGAGATCCAGAGCCATTTCCGCCCGCCTGGTACCAAAATGTGGGCTGGCAATGGTGATCAGGGTTTTAATTTTAGCAAACTTGTTACCAACCACTACCAGCCTTGCCACTACGCCGCCTGCTGAATGCCCAACTAAATGTAAATTATCATCCGGGCGCTGTTTGCTGATTTTATGCAACATATCCTCTACCACTTGCGCCTGATAACTTATTGGCGCTCGATATGGAACCTGTAGTATATATATACGCCCCGCACCACTTATCGGCAAGCGGTCTAAATAAACTCCATAACGATAGTCAAAAAAACCATAGCCTGCCACACGCCAACCATCGGCGGCCAATGCCCTGGTTACATTATGTTTATGCCAGGAGTTAGCGCTCCCGCCATAGCCATGAATTAGAACCAGCGAGTCACCAGCAAATACTGCATTGCACAAGGCCAAAAAAAATAAAACCAGAATTTTTTTCATTACTAAATTCCTAACGGGTTATTGGCATCAAGCCCGGGCATTAATGGCACATGTCGGTTATTGTCAGTTATTCTATACACTAACCCCAGCCAATTATTAAACAACGACTTGCTGGTATCAACCCAAGTATTATCCAACAAAGAGCTTATTTTTTGTTCGGGAAAATCCGGTGGACTGCCCTGTTTTGCTTGCACTGCCATGGTTTCAAATTGCCTGATAATATGCCTGGCCTCGGCATTAAAATAATTTTGTGGCAATGGCGGATAATCTTCTCTAATGCCGTTTAAATAGTTTAATACTTCGCGCTTGTACTCTTTTAACAGACTAAATGTATCGTACTCAGGGTGGCCCTGGGAAAAAACAAAGCGAAAATCCTTGCTAACCGCAAGATGCAAACCTGCGGTTTCGCTGGTGGCAAGGGGAATAATGCCTGCTTGTTGCGCCTGTTGACTGCTGACTTCATAAACATGCGAGTGTGCGGCATCAAACTTAGTATTCATATTATTTACCAAAGGATGTTGCGTTACCAAATTGTGTGAATAAATCCCCCAGCGCTTATCCGGCAATTTACATCTTTTTTGTCCGAATAAAACTTTAAAGACTGCATGGGTTGCAAGACAGGAACACATAATTGAACACACATGCTTACGAGCCCAGCCTATGGTATCCAGAAACTCATCCCAAAAAATCTCCTGCTCCAGTTCAGGTCTGGCAGGGTTGGCTCCAGTTATAATCAGCGCGTCCAGACCTTCCGCTTTAATATTGGCAAAGTCCTCATAGTATTTATCTATGTGTCCCCGGGCCTTGGCATTTCTTTGAATACTTTTGGGCGAAAATATATGTACGTAAAATTGCACTATGCGATTAGAAGAGCCGAGCAAACGTAAAAACTGTCTTTCGGTTGCCTCAAGCGCCTCATCCGGCATCATATTCATCAATCCCACATGCAGCTCGCGAATGTCCTGTGAATACGCTGCGGTGGGCGCAAGCACTTCCTGGCCTTCTTGCTTTAATCGCGAGAAGGTCGGCAGGTTAGAGTGGGCAATTAAAGTCATGCGTTATATTTTAAACTGAGGGTCAACGCAATGTATAATTTTACTGATATTAATTCAAGCGAGCAATGTGCGGATAAAAGCCTTAAGCAAAATCAGACCATTAAGAAAAATATTCAAAATTCTTATTTTTATGATATTGGTATTTTGGCTGGTTTTATTATTTTTTCGCTGGATTCCGGTGCCTACCTCAGCTTTTATGTTAAGACAAAATACGTTGGCTGCAGAAAATCCATCAGAATATGCCAAAGCCAGGTTTCGCTGGGTTGATTATGAAGATATTTCAAGATTTTTATTATTAGCGGCAATAGCAGCAGAAGACCAAAAGTTTATTGAGCATTTTGGTTTTGATCTTGCGCAAATAAACCTTGCTATTTCAGCGCATAATAAGGGAAAAAAATTGCGTGGCGCCAGCACTATAACCCAGCAATTGGCAAAGAATTTATTTTTGAGTAATTCCAGAAGTTACGTGCGAAAAGCGCTAGAGGCCTTTATTGCATTATCCTTGGAGCTCTTATGGTCTAAAAAAAGAATTCTTGAGGTATATTTAAATGTGGTGCAGTTCGGCCCGGTAACCTATGGGGTGCATCAGGCATCTTTGGAGAATTTTGCCAAGCTGCCAAAGCATATCAATGCAAATGAGGCCGCTAGATTAATTGCAGTCTTGCCAAGTCCGGCATTATTCAGAATTAACCGACCAAGCCATACTTTAAAAAAGCGTCAGGCCTGGATTTCGCGACAAATGCGAACATTAGATGCCATGCACATATTAAAAAGCTTATGAAATGGTGCTGAATAATCTAAATTCTCTGAAAGGCTTTTTACTAAAACTTAAGCCCAAAATCACCGCAGCACAGGATTATCAGGCTCTGGTATATGCTCTGGGTCTTGTTAACAAAAGGTTATATGTACGTGAATCTTCAAGTCGTAACGTTGTAATCATTGGCCCCACCCAGGCAGGCAAAAGCACCCTGGTAAACTTGCTGCTTGGCCTTAAGGTCGCAAAAGTAAGTGCTCTTGCGGCTTTTACCCGCAAGGCAAACGGTTTTACAACCAACGATGATATGCAGTCAATAAAAACTACTCTTGATAAATTTTTTGCCATCTCTCCCGTAAATAGCTCTCAGAAGCCAACATGGTTATTAAGACAAATACAAAATTCAGAATATAAAAATACTACAGTTTGGGACACGCCGGATTTTGATTCGGTCGATGCGCCTGGTTATAAAGAGTCCAGTTTGATGTTATGCGCTCTGGCAGATCTGGTGGTTTTGGTGCTAAGCAAGGAAAAATATGCTGATCTTGCCGTGTGGCAGATTTTAAAATTAAGCAAATTCTCCAAGCGCCCCTTGCTGGTTTTTGTTAACAAAATTGATCCAAAAGATAGCGAGCAAATTTTAAACATCCTGCATAATAAATTTAAGCAGGAAAATATAGAAAATATCGGGATTTTTGCCTTGCCTTATATAAAAGAAGATGTTGCCTTGAAGCTAGCTGAACACAAGTCAGTCATAAAGGCTAAGAATCTGATAAAAACCAAGCTTGCCGAGTCACAAGCTCCACAAGGTGATATAAAAGCTTACCTGAAATATTACTGGACTGACTGGACCAGAAGCCTGACCAGTGAATTGCAAGCAAAGAACACCTGGCACAAACTTATAAGCTCAGAAATAGAATCTGCCAAAGATGCTTATCAAAGAGATTATCTACAATCTGCCATCTACGGTGATACCAGACAAAAAACCATGCTGAAACTGCTGGAGCTTCTAGAAATACCACAGCTTGCCGCTACTTTAGGCACCATAAGATCAATTATTACCTGGCCGTTTAGAACTTTGGCAAAAAACTTCGGTTTACAAACTACCACAGGTAAAAATTCACCTGGAAATGAACAAACGGTTTTGCTCGAAATCCAGGAGAGCATAAATATCAAACTTTTACGAAAGGTAGGCGAGCATAGCGCGGACGACAAAACTGGTTGGTGGCGTGAATTGTGGCAGGTTTTAAAAACGCAAGAAGCCACATTGCAGGCACAATCCGCCCGGAGAATAAAACAATACCAAATTGATTTTGCGCCACAAATCCATGAGGTGGCGCAAAAAATCTACCAAAGGCTGGAAAAAGAGCCTGCAACCTTAAACAGCCTGAGAGCTGCCAGAGCCAGTGTTGATGCCGCCGCAGTTTTATTTGCAATAAAAACAGCCGGTATTGGCCTAAATGACCTAGTTCTAACTCCGGCGATGTTGGCATTTACCAGCATGATTACTGAAGGCGCAGTCGGACATTATCTTAGACGCGAGGAAGAAAAGTTGAAAACCCGGCAGCTAATGTCCGTATTTGAGTTATTGGACAAGTTCGGACAGGATTTGGCGAATCTGCCTGCTGCCGTCTCCCAGGATAAAATTTTTGCCATAGACGCTAAAGAGTTTAAAACTATCACTGACAGCATTCACAAATTATGAAAGAGCTTTTCTACAACGAGCTTGCAAAACTTAAAAGTTGGCTACAAACTGCTATTGCTGCAGGCTGGTTGCGAGATTCTGCTCTAGTCAAATTGGCGGAAATAGAAACCAAAGATGCAGATAATTTATTTAAATCACAAAAATACCGGCCACTAACCGTAGCTTTTTTCGGCGGTACCGGCGTTGGTAAAAGTAGTTTATTAAACCGTCTGGCAAAACAAAACCTGGCTAAAGTTAGCATTGAAAGGCCGACTTCCAATGAGGTGAGTTTGTATCTTCACAAAGACTTTGAGCTGGGACAATTGCCGGATGAACTGCCTGTTGCCAAAACTGAAGTTTTTTATCACGCACAAGATAAATTTAAACTACTTGGTTTTATCGATATGCCGGATGTAGACAGCACTACTGAGGAAAATCGACAGCTGGTTAAAAAATGGTTGCCGTATATTGATTATTTGGTCTATGTAGTAACCCCGGAAAGATATCTGGATGCCGCTGCCTGGCAAATTTTAGACTCCCGTAAAGATCAACATGGATTGCTATTTATTATGAATCATTGGGATCAGGCGCAGGAAAAACAGCTTGATAGCTTTGTCAGCCATTTAACCTCACATGGAATTAAAAACCCTCAGGTTTTACGCACCTCTTGTAAAAAACCATATGTTGAAGATGATTTTGCAAAGCTTATACAGTTTTTAAACCAGGCTATAGAACAATATGGGCTTGAGCTTTTACAGTCTCTTGGTCTTAAAGACCGGCTGCAAAAACTCCATAAATTAAAAAATGCTTTCCTTGCCGATCTAACAACAGAAACTTGGGATGAACAAGATAAATTATGGTTCGATACTGTGACCACAAAGCTAAATGAGCTTGGGGACTGCCTTAACGTTAACAAAAATTTAAGCATAGAACAAAATCTGCGCGGTTTTACAATTGATAGTGGGTTTTTAAGTTGGCTTAGGAGTAAGAATGATAAGACGGAGATTAATGTCTCTGAATTAACCCAAAGTATTTGGCAAGATAGAAACACCGGGCAAATGCAGCACTTGAACCTACAGCTGCAAAATAATTTACAAAAGCATAATCTGGCATATAAACCTTTTGCTGCAGGGCTTAATAATCTGCAACAAATTGCCACAGATGAAGCCCTGGCAATTATTGAGCAGCAGCTTGGACATTCCTTACAAAAACCAGGGAACTTGCTTGGCAGATTTTTTTATAAAAGTTTTGGGGCTTTATCCTGGATTTTGCCACTTGCTGCTGCCGGCTGGGTTTTGTGGCATTTGCTGGAAACATTTTATTTGGCAGGAAAAAATCAGGGCGCATATCTTGAGCTAAACTTTGTAAGTCATAGCTTGATGTTGATTTTTATCATGTGGTTGGTACCAAAAATTATTCATCATAAGCTTGCGCCGTCATATAAAAAAACCATAGACCGAGGCTTAAGCCGGGGAATTAAAATCGCAATTGAAAACCTTAAAGATAGTTATCAGGATCTATGGCAGCAGAAAGTTACAGAAAAATCCGAGCTAATTTCCAAGGCAGTTTGACGCTGGGGCTTAATTCGACTATTTACCCAAAAACAGGTAAAATTCCCCAATAATTTAAAAGATTAAGTATTGGAGAATCATTATGTCAAATAAACATCCGGTCGTAGCTATAACCGGCTCCTCTGGGGCTGGCACCACTACTGTTAAAAAGGCTTTTGAGCACATTTTCTCGCGTGAGGATATAAACCCCCTAATTGTAGAAGGCGATAGTTTTCATATGTACGACCGGGCACAGATGAAAGAAAACGTCAAGCGCGAAGAAAAAAAAGGCAACAAGTTTTTCAGCCACTTTGGCCCTGAAGCTAATTTGTTTGACAAAATCGCCGAAACATTCCAACAATACGGCGAAACAGGTGAATGTAAACGTCGTTACTATCTACATAGCCCGGAAGAAGCTGCAGAGCACAATGCCAGGCTTAATACCGATCTTGGTCCCGGGCAATTTACTCCGTGGGAACAAGTGGGCGCCGGTACTGATTTATTATTTTATGAGGGGTTACATGGCGCTATTGTAACTGACAAGGTTAACGTTGCCAAGCATGCTGACCTGAAAGTAGGAGTAGTGCCAAATGTAAACCTTGAGTGGATCCAGAAAATTCATCGCGACAATGTTGAACGTGGTTATAGTGCCGAGGAGATTGTGGACACCATATTGCGCCGGATGCCAGACTACGTGCACTATATTACCCCGCAGTTCTCAGAGACGGACGTAAACTTTCAGCGGGTTGCGGTGACAGATACCTCAAACCCGTTTATTGCCAGGGATATTCCTACTCAGGGCGAAAGTTTTGTGGTGATTCGTTTTAAAGATCTTAAAAAACACAAAGTGAACTTCCCATACCTTTTAAGCATGATCCATGATTCATTTATGTCACGCCGTAATACTCTTGTGATACCGGGCGAAAAAATGGGCTTGGCAATGGAAATAATCTTGGCACCAATTATTCATAAGCTTATGAAAAAAAGTAAAAAATTAAGATCCTAGATTAATTTGGCAAACTATAGCGAAAATAGTCCTGGGGCAAACTAAATAATTTGGGGCTTAGCGTAACGTTTTCCTTAAAATCCACCAATGAGCGACTCCAGCCATTATTGCGATTTGTCTGTACTGGAAACCCAGCCCTAAGGTCAGAGTTTACCTCATAGACCGAGGTTACCAGATCACACTTGGCGCGGTTATTGTTAAAAACCATATTTTTCATCCCCCTGGCGTACTGATCAGCCAGCACGGTATTTAATTCCTGCATGGCCTTGGTAACTCTGGGCAGCAACTTAACTGCGACTATAGTTTTCTTGCAGTCCAGATCATTAACTCTGGTTACAATCTGCTTTAAGGCAAATTGATTTATCCTGGGAGCATCAGGCAGTAATCTCTCTTGTTTGCTAATTTTAATATCAGGCACGAGTGGCGCTACCTTAAAACCCGTGTAGCTTACGTTTAGTATGGTCTTATCAGCATGAACTACATTTTGAATCAATCTTTGTTTTCGATCAAACAGGATGAAGTCCCCGTTGTCAAACCCAGTGTCAACCCTTAGAAACCTGGGGGTCAATAACATTCTGATCCTGATATGCTCAACTTTAGGTTCTTTTTCAACAAAGTAAATTTTGGTGCCGGTTATTTTTGTATTATCAGTCGTTGCACTTATAAGGATAATAAGACTTAAACAACACAGAGCTAGTTTTTTCAGCATTTGCAGATTTAAAATCATGCCTCCAGCAGCACAAAGGCTATGGCATATTGTTGTTCGTCCGTGATGCTTAGATACGCTTTGCTGATTTGCTTTTGGTTAATTTTTTGCTGGCATGGGCCAAAAAATTTAAACCCTGGTTTGCCATTTTCTTCGTGAATAATTTCAATATCAGTAAACCAAAAACCCCTTACGCCACTGCCAAGCGCCTTGGCCAAGGCCTCCTTAGCGGCAAATCGTTTTGCCAAAAAATTTGCCTTGTTCGCAGTCTTGGCAAGCCCCAGGCTTTCACTATAAGTTAAAATCCTGCTGGCAAATTTATCCTGATATTTGTCATAAACTCGCTCTATTCTGGATACTTGTACCAAGTCCGTCCCTATGCCAAAAATCATGTGCCCCTCAGCTAACGATGTTGCCAAACCGGACCGATAAACCTCGCCGGTTCTTTAATTTTAAGCTTTGGCGCATCAGTAGCTTTTAACTCAAAGAAAATCTCTGCCGAGCGTTTTTTTATCTCTAGCGGATTTACCAAGACCCTAACCGGCAATTCGTCCACCTCGCCTGATTCCAAAGTTATCCTAGTCGTTTCTGCCTTGAGCTCTGCTTGACTAAATTCATTAGAATCAACTGTAAGCTCAAAATCATGTGCAGCCGCATCCATATTCATAAGGCGAATATTAAACACATTCTCAATTAAACCTTCATTGGTTTCTTTATATAAGGACATTCGGTCCCGCACGATATTAAGCTCTAGCGGCAATCTGGTGGATAAAGCGTAGAAAAAAGCAACCACAAACAACATCAAAACAGCACCATACATCAAGGAACGAGGACGTAACACATGAGTTTTGCCGCCTTCAATCGCATTTTCAGTTGAATATTTAACCAAACCTTTAGGCTTGCCAATTTTTACCATCACATCATCGCAAGCATCAATGCAGGCTGCGCAAGTTATACACTCATACTGCAAGCCATCGCGAATATCAATCCCGGTGGGGCAGGCTTGCACACAAATTCCGCAGTCGATGCAATCTCCCTTACCCGCAAGAGTCTGGCCTTTTTCCAATCGATGACGCTGCTCTCCTCTGGCTTCATCATAGGTAATTATTAGGGTGTCACGATCAAACATCGCACCTTGAAACCTGGCATATGGACACATGTACAGACATACCTGTTCGCGTAAAAACCCGGCATTACCCCAAGTGGCGAAAGAGTAAAACAAAATCCAGAACCATTCCCAGCCGCCTAAATTTAACTGCAATAGCCTTGAAGCCAAATCAGCAATTGGCGAAAACCAGCCGACAAATGTAAAGCCGGTCAACAATGCAAACAATACCCAGGCCAAATGCTTGCCTCCAACTCGCAATACCTTTTCCATATTAGACCATGGAGCCTGATCCATCTTGATCTGCTTGGGGCGGTCACCGACTATTTTGCGCTCAAGCCACATAAAAACTTCAGTCCATACTGTTTGCGGACAGGCATAACCACACCACAAGCGCCCGGCCAAGTTGGTAAAGAAAAATAAAGCAAAGGCCGCGATGATCAAAAGCAATGTCAAATAAAAAAAGTCTTGTGGCCAAATGACTACGTCGAAAATATAGAACTTTCTATGTGGCAAATCAAATAACACGGCTTGTCTGCCATTCCAGGTTAACCAAGGTAAAAAGTAATAAAGACCAAGTAAAACCAAAACTGCCAGTAATCTTAATTTGGCAAACAGCCCGTGAACTTCACGCGCATATATCTTTTTGCGTTTTTGGTATAACTCCTGCTCTACATTATCAATCTGCGCTTTGCTCATATAGACTCTGCCTTGAAAAGTATATTAGCCGATTGTTATATAGCAAATGGGAATTACCCTGCGATAATTCCCCTTTAGGCAAAAATTGCTTAAGAGCTATTTTGGGGACAAACTATAGACGTAAGCAGCTAATAGATTAACCTTGTCATCTCCCAAATGTTTGAAAGAAGGCATGCGGTTTTTCTGACCGTCAAAACCGTCCTTAATGTTTTTGCTAATGTCCGCTTCTGACCCACCGTGCAACCAAATATCATCAGCAAGATTTGGGGCGCCCAGAGCTATATTGCCCTTACCACTTTGGCCATGACAAGCGCCACATACAGCAAACTTGGCTTTGCCTCTAGTTGCGCTTTTAGCATTATGCTTGCGTCCGCTTAAGCTTAATACATAAGAGGTAACATCCTTAAGTTCATTGTCCTTAAGCGGCATCCCCCCATAAGGCGGCATAACCCCATATCTACCATTTAAAATGCTGGTCTTAATTTGGCTTGGTTTACCGCCATAAAGCCAGTCATTATCAACGAGGTTGGGGAAATTTTTAGCACCGCCAGCGTCTGTTCCGTGGCACAAGGAGCAATGATTAACAAATAACCTGCGACCAATTTTGTTAGCTTCTTCATTCTTGGCTGCTGTTGTAATACTCATAGCCGAATATTTTTTAAAAATTGGTGCATATTTTTTATCGGCAGCATCAACTTCTTCCTGCCATTGCTTTTGCTGGCTCCATTTTGCAAGCCCCGGAAAATTGCCAAAACCAGGATAAATTATAAAGTAGAGCACCCCAAATATCATAGTAGAGTATAACATATACAACCACCACCGAGGCAAAGGGTTGTCTAACTCTTCAATCCCGTCATATACATGCCCGGTTGATTCACCATCTATTTGTGCCTCACCTGCCGGAATTTTCTTCGACCACCAAACCAGCCAGATAACCAATGCAAGATTAAGCGCTATCAAGCCCATGACCCAGATATTCCAAAACCCGCTTAAAGGTAATTCAAAAATATTTTCGCCCATTTAAGTATCTCCTTAATTACAACTTGTTGTTTATATCTTCCTCTAGAGGTAAGCGCGCGGCTGCGGCAAAATCCTTATCCCGCTTCTTGCTCATCGTCCAAACCACGACACCTATAAAAAAAATCAAGGTGCCTACGGTGGATACAACGCTCCAAAAACCAGTCATTATCTTTGGCGCAACTTGCCTAACCCTTGCAAATAGGCAACCAATGCTTCAAGCTCACTCTTACCAGCAACTGTATCCTTGGCCTTGGCTATCTCATCATCACTATACATATCACAACCCGAGCAGGTTGTAGCAAACAGCATGTTCAGGGTTTTCATTTTCCTTGCTGTTAATTCACCGTCCAGTATGTTGTCAGCCAAAAAAGGATATGCCGGCATATTAGACTCTGGCACAAGATCTCGTGGATTTATCAGGTGATTAATATGCCAATCATCACTGTAAAGCCCCCCTACTCTTGCCAAATCAGGGCCGGTGCGCTTGGAACCCCACTGAAATGGATGATCATACACCGACTCTCCGGCAACCGAGAATGGTCCATATCTTTGGGTTTCTGCCCGAAATGGCCTTATCATCTGAGAATGGCAGTTATAGCATCCTTCGCGAATATAAACATCACGGCCCTCCAATGCCAAGGCCGAATACGGCTTTTGTTTCACACCATTTTCTGAAACATATGGCGTAGTAACTTTTTCCATGGCAAATAAAGGAAATATCTGCACCAAGCCTGCAAAACTTATTGCTATGACAATAAAAATTATAAGTAATGCCGTATTTTTTTCTACAATCTTATGACTCATGATAATACTCCTTTAAGATTAATGTGCCGGAGCGGGAATAACCGCAATTGCAGGCTCTTCTCCTCTAATTGTCTTAAACACGTTATAAGCCATTATAAACATGCCAACCAGCACTAAAACTCCGCCAAACCAGCGCAAGATATAAAACGGATACATTCTCTCAAGTGAAGCAACAAAACTATAGGTTAATGTGCCATCATCGTGAACAGCACGCCACATTAAGCCCTGCAACACTCCTGAAATCCACATGGCGCATATGTATAAAACCAGCCCCACGGTGTGAATCCAGAAATGTACACTAATTAGCTTGGTGCTATGCATACCGTCCTTTCCGTACAGCCAGGGAATCAACGCATACAAAGATCCGATTGATATCATTGCCACCCAGCCTATTGCACCGGAGTGTACATGGCCTATAGTCCAATCAGTATAATGTGATAGGGCATTTACGGTTTTAATCGACATCATAGGCCCTTCAAAGGTTGACATCCCGTAGAAAGACAAAGCTACAATCATAAATTTTAAAATAGGATCTGTGCGTAATTTGTCCCAAGCACCAGACATAGTCATGATACCGTTAATCATGCCGCCCCATGATGGCGCAAGCAAGATCAATGACATCACCATACCGGTGGACTGTACCCAGTTAGGTAAGGCCGTATACATCAAATGATGTGGGCCGGCCCACATATAGATTGAAATTAAGGCCCAGAAATGTACTATCGATAGCTTATAAGAGTACACGGGCCGGTTGGCAATTTTAGGCACAAAATAGTACATCATGCCCAAAAAGGCAGCAGTCAGGAAAAAACCCACTGCGTTATGACCATACCACCACTGCACCATAGCATCAATCGCGCCATGATAAACCGAGTATGATTTGGTTAAAGATACTGGAATTTCCGCGCTATTACCAAGGTGCAATACGGCAACCGTTATGATAAATGCGCCATAAAACCAGTTTGCTACATAAATATGGCTTACTTTCCTGGTAATAACAGTACCGAAAAAGACTATGGCGTATGCTACCCAGACCAAAGTGATTAAAATATCAATTGGCCATTCTAGCTCGGCGTATTCCTTACCGCTGGTTATTCCTAAAGGCAGGGTAATTGCCGCTAATACAATAATTAGTTGCCAGCCCCAAAAGGTAAATGGAATTAAAGGTCCGCCGAACAAACGGGTATGACAGGTTCTTTGCACCACATAATATGAAGTGGCAAACAAGGCCGAACCACCAAAAGCAAAAACTACCGCATTGGTATGTAACGGACGCAAGCGACCAAAACCTAAATATCCTCCCAGTTCAGGAAAATTAAGCCACGGCCAAGCCATTTGTGCGGCAATGATGACACCAACCAACATGCCGACAATACCCCAGACCACCGTCATTATTGCAAATTGACGTACTACCTTATAATTGTAAGTTGTAGCATCAGAACTCATTTTATACTCCTCTTATACAAAAAGAAATTAACCTGTTTCAGGCCAATGCTTCCATAAAATTTTCTGGATACTAGCATAGTTTAAATTTTATTTAAAACTAACCCGTGGTGCATTTAGGAAATAATTAAAAAAATGTCAAAAGTAAGTTGCTCACGAAAGCTCAAAGAGTATCATAGTATTTTCCAGAAAATACTTAATGATATGAGCAACTTACATGACAG
>Ga0056111_1000034_pt1 | contig 47345 bp, 54 predicted proteins | sample WorMetloBBELIZE2_FD_83874 | JGI IMG/M metagenome (GOLD analysis project Ga0056111, IMG submission 83874) | Marine gutless worms symbiont microbial communities from Max Planck institute for Marine Microbiology, Germany - Olavius longissimus B... ... | reverse complement strand
TGGCTTTGCCACTACAATTGTGGCGAAAATCACTGCCTTAACATTGATACAGTTGTTCAACAAACGAGAGGGCAATAATATTAATAACCTAAAAATTGTGGTGGCCTAAATGCACCACGGGTTGTTATAATTAAGCTCTAAGTGCAAATTGCCTGTATCAGGAAGGTATTTGCGCCTCAAATAAAACTACGTTAAACATTGAATAAACTACTGCAAACGGATTTTTGCGGCATAAAGCTTTCAAGCCCGATAGTTTTGCTGTCTGGCTGTGTTGGATTTGGACAAGAATATACCAGGATTGCTGGGTTTGACAACCGTGAGGTAGGCGCAATATGTTTGAAAGGCACTACTTTACAACCAAGATCAGGTAATAGGCCACATAGAGTTTATGAAACTCCGAGCGGGATGCTAAATTCCATAGGTTTACAAAATCCTGGCGCCAGATATGTGGTTGATGAAATTTTGCCAAAACTTGATTTTGGTGAAACCGGGTTTTTTGCCAACATATCAGGTTCTACAGTCCAGGAATACGCTGAAATTGCAGCTATATTTGATAACTCGCCTGTTGCAGCGATCGAAATAAATATCTCATGCCCTAATGTCAAAGAAGGCGGGGCGATATTTGGCAATGATCCTGAAGCGTCGGCCCGGGTGGTGACAGCCTGTCGTGAGGCTACAACCAAGCCTTTAATCACAAAACTGTCCCCTAATCAAACTGACATCGCCCTTACTGCCAAAAGATGCATGGAAGCTGGCACAGATGCTTTTGCGGTAATTAACACTTTAATGGGTATGGCCATAGACATTGAAACAAGACAGCCAGTTATTGGAAATAATGCAGGAGGCTTGTCTGGACCTGCAATAAAGCCTGTTGCATTACTCAAAACTCATCAGGTATACCAAGTATGCAAAAAACATAATATACCTATTATTGGTCAAGGCGGCATTAGTAACAGCCAGGATGCCATTGAGTTTATTGTGGCCGGGGCCAATGCGGTAGGCGTTGGAACCGCATTATTTTATGATGCGCTTGTTTGTGAAAAAATTAATCAGGGAATCAGCGAATATCTACAAGAACATGCAATAGAAAATATTGCAAGCCTGGTTGGCAGCTTGCATTTGCATCCTTAAAGTCCTATTTCATCAAGCCCCATTAACTTAAATCTTTTATTGGCATACACGAGAATTTCTATTTTCTTATCCCAATCCGATAAAACATAACGGATTTTACTATTGTAGTGATGTATAGCCGGTTTATGAGTATGACCATGAATTAGAATGTCTATGTCTTTGCTCACTTTTTTTACAGCATCCTGATTAACATCCATAATATAATCGGTTTTTTTAGCTTTGCTTTGCCTGGTTTTTTGCTGGATTTTCTGCCCGATGAATTCTAAGAAACTAACTGGAATATTTTTCGCAATAATTTTTGTAACAGGATGTTGGATAAGCTTTTTATATATTTGATAAAGCCTGTCATCGGCGCAAAGACTATCGCCGTGAGTTAACAATACTTGTTTATTATCCAGCTTGATTTTGTATGGGTCCGAAATAAGCTTAACTCCGGCTGCCTGACAAAATTCCTGCCCCAATAAAAAATCCCGATTGCCCGGCATTAAAAAAATCTTAAGGCCTTTACCAGCAGCTTCCTGCAACCTTGTTATGATAGTCTTGTGCTCCGGCAAATGTAAAGAATCGTGCAGCCATAAATCAAATAAATCACCCAGAATATATAGTTCGAAATTAGACGCGCTTAACTTGCTTAACAGCCTGGTGAATTTACGCTCAAGTTCAGGTCTTAGCTTGCTTAAATGTAGATCAGAGATGAAAATTATCTGGAGTATTTCAAATCGCCCCTTACGACACTTCTAGCTTTTCTATAACTACATCTTCTACTGGCACATCCTGATGATAACCATGATTGCCGGTTTTCACTCTGGATATTTCAAGCACGACATCCATGCCGTCAGTTACTTTTCCAAATACCGCATAGCCCCATCCCTGCTCGGTTGGTGCGGTATGATTTAGAAAATCATTGTTACTACTGTTAATAAAAAATTGTGACGAGGCTGAATGCGGTTCTATAGTCCGAGCCATAGCTATTGTTCCCAGATCATTTTTAAGACCATTATCAGCTTCGTTTGTTATCGGAGAATTGGTGGGTTTTTCTTTCATGCCAGGTTCCATGCCGCCCCCTTGAATCATAAATCCCCTAATTACTCGATGAAAAATTGTCCCATCATAAAAACCTTCTTTAGCATAGTTTAAAAAATTCTCCACGGTTTTGGGAGCTTTGCCCGCATCAAGTTCCAAGGTAATAGCCCCCATGTTAGTATGCAGTGTAATCATTTTATCTTATTCAATAATTTTCACGTCGTTAATTATAACTAAAGATTTTGGCGCGTCTTGCCGAAAAGGCCCGGCGGCACCAGTAGGAACCCTGGATATTTTATCCACCACATTCATCCCGTCAGTTACTTTACCAAATACCGCATAACCCCAGCCATACGGACTTTTCTTTTTATGATTTAGTGATTTGTTATTTTTGGTATTGATGAAAAACTGCGCGGTAGCCGAATGCGGATCCATGGTTCTTGCCATAGCAATAGTACCGCGTTCATTCCCAAGGCCATTATCTGCTTCGTTTTTGATTGGTTTTTTAGTCCCAAGTCGCTGATAGCGCTTATCGAATCCACCTCCCTGAATCATAAAATTCTTTATAACCCTATGAAATATTGCGTTCTTATAATGTCCGCTTTTCACATATTGCAAAAAATTACTTACAGTAACTGGAGCTTTTTTGGCATTAAGCTTTACAGTTATTTGACCATGGTTAGTATCCAGCACAACTGTAGTTGCCAAAATTTGTGCAGATAATACGGCTCCCAACAAAAATAATATGGCCTTTACTTTCATTTAATTCCCTTCGCGTTAAAATAAACAAATTTTGCGAATTATATTGCATTTATGCCACCTGTAAATGAGGTAATTACCAGAATTGCCCCCAGTCCTACCGGCTTTTTACACTTGGGCAATGCGAGAACTGCTCTATTTAACTTTTTATTTGCAAAAGCAAAAGGCGGTAAATTTTTGCTGCGCCTGGAAGATACTGACGAGCAAAGAAGCGCCATAAGCTTTTCTGACTCAATATTGGAGGATTTAAAATGGCTTGGGATGGATATTGATGGTGAAATTATCTCCCAATCAAACCGCGAGGCAATTTACCAAAATCAAGCTGAAAAGCTAGTTAAAATTGGAGCTGCCTATCCTTGCTTTTGTGACAAACAAACTCTGGAGCTAGAACGCAGAGCCCAACTAAAATCCGGCAAAGCTCCTGGATATTCCGGCAAATGTTCAAATCTTTCTCAGGATGATGTGCAACAGAAAGTAGATGCAAACCAGAAATATGTAATCAGGTTTAAAGTTCCCAAAAATCAAAAAATAGCATTTAATGATCTGGTACGAGGCACACAAACCATAAAGAGTAAAGATATAAAGGATTTTGTTTTACTAAGGGCTGACGGCTCTGCCTCCTTTTTATTAGCAAATACAGTAGATGATGGTCTTATGAATATTAGTCATGTTATCCGTGGCGAGGATCATTTGGCTAACGTGCCAAAACAAATATTATTGAGTGAGGCTTTAGGTTTTAAAATGCCCAAATATGCGCATTTACCAATGATTGTAAACGATTCTGGCAAGCCCTTATCCAAACGTGATGGCGATTTTGCGGTTCGTGAATTTAAAGCTCAGGGTTTTTTGTCGCAAGCGCTTATTAATTATATAGCAAGACTTGGGCATAGCTACACTGAAAATACAATACTGGATGTCAAACAACTTACAAATAGTTTTGCTATTAGCAAACTTGGCAAATCACCGGGCAGGTTTGATTTATCCCAACTGGTCAAATACCAGCAAGATTCAATGTATTTGCTATCAGACGAGGCTTTCCTTGATTGGGCAAGCCCCGCGATGACCAAGGTACCAAAAGACCTTAGGGAACAATTTACCGCCTTGATAAAGCCTAATGTGGCGACTCTGGGAGATGTAAATCTCTGGCAGCAGAATATATTTGCTGATACGCTTAAATTTACCGGGCATATTGGCGAGACTATCAAAGCGGCCGGGGTGGATTTTTTTGTCAAAGCCCATGAGATATATACCAAACACCATGATTTAGACAAATTATTAGAAGGTTTGAAAGCATCAGGCTATACCGGCAAAGATTTATTTAAACCCCTGCGTCTTAGCTTCACTGGTCTTGAAGGCGGACCGACTTTACCTGATATTGTAAATTTCTTAGGCCCGACCCGAGTTTTAGCAAGATTCAGGCAAGCACAAAAATATGTTGAAAATATATAACACACTAACCAGACGTAAGGAAGAGTTTACACCGCTTGAACCTGGCAAGGTGAAAATCTATGTTTGTGGAATGACAGTATATGATTATTGCCATGTTGGTCATGCTAGAGTGATGGTATTTTTTGATACAGTAGTCCGGCACTTTAAATCTTTGGGCTTTGAAGTTACATATGTACGTAATATCACCGATATTGATGACAAAATCATTCAACGTGCGAATGAAAATGAAGAGAATTTTACTGCTCTGACAGCAAGATTTATTGATGCCATGCATACTGACACCGCAAAACTTGGAGTTGCCTTGCCAGGCCTGGAGCCAATGGCTACCAAATCAATGCCAGAAATTATGCAAATGATTCAAACCATGCTGGATAAAAACATGGCATATGTTGCAAAAAATAAGGATATATATTTTGCGGTTGATTCATTTAAAGACTACGGCAAATTATCCGGTAAAAATTTAGATGAACTACAAGCCGGTAGCCGGGTTGCAATAAGCAAAGACAAGCGCAACCCTATGGATTTTGCCTTGTGGAAAGCTTCCAAGTCAGACGAACCCGGCTGGGATGCGCCTTGGGGCACCGGGCGCCCAGGGTGGCATATCGAGTGCTCTGCCATGGCAAACAAACACCTGGGAGAGAAATTTGATATTCACGGCGGCGGAATGGATTTGATTTTTCCTCATCATGAAAATGAAATAGCTCAATCTGAGGCTTGCATTGGGGGGCGGCATGTAAATATCTGGATGCATGTTGGTTTTGTGAAAATTAATGATGAAAAAATGTCCAAATCGCTGAACAATTTTTTTACTATCCGTGAAGTATTGGAACAATACCCAGCTGAAGTAATAAGAATGTTTTTGTTATCCAGCCACTATCGCAGTCCGCTTAACTATAACAAAACCAACCTGGATAATGCCAAATCAGCCCTTACCAGATTGTATTCGACCATTAGGGATATAACGTTGGCCACCACCGGCGCTATTAATTCGAGCCGGGCAGAAAAGTTTAACGCAGCTATGGATGATGATTTCAACACCCCGGAGGCCTTGGCAGTTTTGTTTGATCTGACGCGAGAAATTAATCGTAAACGTGATCAGGGCAAAAATATAGAAACTTTGGCGCTTACTTTAGTAAATTTAGGATCACAACTTGGATTGTTACAAGATAGGCCGGAGAATTTTTTAACTCAGGGTGAAGCATCCGATGATGAGGAAATTGTCAGACTCATAGAGGAGCGGCTCAAAGCCCGGGATGATAAAAATTGGCAGCTAGCCGATGAAATTCGCACAAAACTTAAAGCTATGAACGTGATATTAGAGGATAACGCCGAAGGTACAAGTTGGCGCCGAGGATAACTTACCGTGCCAACTGAGCCTCGGCAAATTCCGCTTGATATCCGCTTAAATGCTAGTTTTACTTTTGATAATTTCTATCATAAAAAAAATATAATAGATACCGTTCGTGATTTAATTAAAACTCCGGATATTCTGATTTTACACGGTATGGCTGCTGCCGGCAAAACCCATTTATTGCAGGCTTTTTGTAACAACCTGCCCAGCGGTGATTTTATTTATATCCCAGGCAAGAAATTTGCCAGGCTTGATCCCGGATTACTCGCGGTTGCATACAAATATATTTGTATTGATGATTTTGATTATTTGCTTGGGGATACTGAACGGGAAAAACTGCTGTTCGATATTTATAACCAGACTGTTGATGCAAACTCTTGTCTGTTGTTAAGCTCCCTGCCCGGTAAACTTACAAGCACTTTACCTGACCTGGAATCAAGACTTGGCAAAACCAGAACAATTAACTTAGAACTTTTGGATGATACAGGCAAAGCCAAAGCTTTTTTACTTAAAGCTCAAAGTTTGGGAATCAATGTTGATAAAAAAATTATAAATTTTATACAAACCCACTATTCACGTAATTTACATAAGATGATGTATTTGCTGGATCAGCTGGAAAAATACTCACTAAGATATAAGCGCAAAATAACCGTGCCGGTGGTAAAACAGGTTATGGGCCAAACTAATCCCAACACCCATTAACATCCCCATCTCCAGTTATACTTTTCTGCCCTAAATTATCCAGAACAAAATTCCCACACTCTGCGTCAACAGCTTGAGCGCCAATTGGAATCGCAGTTACCGTATAGGAATCCTGACTCTGGGTAAATTCAAGCTGGTAAAAACTCATATTTGAAGCCGTAGGTAGTTTATTAATTTCGGATTCTATTAATTTGCCGTGCTCCAATCTTATAAGCTCAATAGCCTGCTGCATTTCCAACAGAGAAATTTGCGCATCCTTGCGGCGACTGTCAAGCACAATACCGTTATAAGAGGAAACAGCAATAGTGGTGAGAATAGCGGCTAAAGCCAGCACGATAATTATTTCGATCAGGCTTAATCCAGAATTGTAGTGGCGGTAAGACATGAGAGTATATCCTTGTTATTGTAATCTTCCGGAATACGATTTTTGTTATTATCCGGCGCGATTCTGGGCTTGCCGGTTGAGTTTATAAAAATCATCTCGCTGGTTTTAAGTCGACTGTTATGACACAGCACAAATCTGCCAAACGTGGTGCTATCGCCACTTGGCAAAAAGGTAACACGATTTTTAAAATTATTGTTGCCTCTAATTGAAATACTGCCCAAATTTAAATTTGATAAACTAAATTTTCTCTCGCCGCTGTCATATTTTCCATCGCGGTCAACATCAGTAAAAATTATCCAGCCCTGTTCATACCCATCTTGATTGGTACATTTAGCCATATTGGCCGACTTACAGAGGCTGACCGGTGAATTGTGATTGATTGCCAGATTACGGGCTTTATTGAGCGCAATGAAAAAATTATCCCGCGCCTTTAAAATTTTGCTGGTGGTCAGCAGGTTCATGTCACTAACCGCAATACTAGCCAACACTGCCATTAAAGACAAAACAATCAATACCTCAATAATTGTAAAACCACCAATAGATGGCTTGGTTATTTTTATTGCCATAGGTAGAATATAGCAGATGAATGGTATCTATAACAAGAACATTATTCTAGGCGTAACCGGCGGAATTGCTGCCTATAAATCAGCCTTTTTGTTACGTGCCTTGAAAAATGCCGGCGCCAATGTCAAGGTCGTTATGACAAACGCGGCCCGGGAATTTATGACCGCTCTTACTTTTCAGGCCTTAAGTGGACAGCCTGTACCTGGTAAATTGTTAAACTCTGATACAGCAAATTCCATGGAGCATATTGAACTTGCGCGCTGGGCTGATGCAATTATGATCGCGCCAGCTACCGCAAACTTCATTGCCAGACTTGCCTCAGGTCGGGTTGATGATTTGTTAACTGCAGTCTGCCTTGCCAGCGAAGCAACATTAGCAATCGCTCCGGCGATGAACAGCCAAATGTGGCAGGATAATAAAACTATCCGCAATGTTGAAAATCTTGAACAATCCGGTATTTTAGTTTTTGGTCCGGCTGCAGGCATTCAGGCTTGCGATGAATCAGGCCCTGGTAGAATGTTGGAGCCAGATCAGATATTGCGAAAACTTGCCGATAGTTTTAAAATCGATATTTTATCCGGCAAAAAAATTTTGATAACTGCAGGGCCAACTTATGAGACTATTGACCCTGTAAGATTTGTCGGGAACAAAAGCTCAGGAAAAATGGGCTACGCCCTGGCACAGGCGGCAATTGAATTTGGGGCCAAGGTTGAATTAATTTCCGGACCGTCTGTATTGCAAGTGCCAGATAAAGTCAAAATTACAAAAGTAACCAGTGCAGCACAAATGCTGGATGCGGTTTTGGGCACAGTAACAGACTGTGACTGGCTAATTGGCGCGGCAGCGGTTGCAGACTACTCCCCTGTTAAGGTATCTAAAAATAAACTTAAAAAAACTGCCGATGAACTTGTAATTAAAATGCAGCGTAATCCGGATATTTTGCTTGAGGCACGAAAAGCAAAAAAATCTTTGTTTATGGTTGGTTTTGCTGCTGAAACCCAGGATCTTGTCAAAAACGCCAAAGCCAAATTAAGTAAAAAAAATATTGATGTGATTGTAGCAAACAAAGTAGGCACACATCTTGGTTTTGACACTGATGATAACGCGGTTACTTTGATCTGGCCTGCTGGAAAAAAATCAATTAAAAGAATGCACAAAACTGTAATAGCCCGTAAAATTCTCACGACTTGTCAAAAAATAGCCAGCGGGAATATTTAATGCAAAAAGTACAGCTTAAAATTCTGGATAAAAGATTAAATAACGAATTTTCCTTACCGCAGTACGCAACCGCAGGTTCGGCTGGCATGGATATTCGGGCTTGCATATCTGAGACAATAATAGTGAAGCCTGGTCAAACTCAGCTAATTCCAGGTGGATTTGCACTAAACATTCGCGATGCCAATTTAGCTTGCACCTTGTTGCCGCGTTCAGGCTTAGGGCATAAACATGGGATTGTATTAGGCAATCTGGTAGGTTTGATTGATTCTGATTATCAAGGTGAGATATTTATTTCGTTATGGAATCGGGGTGACAAAGGGTTTACTGTTGAGCCTGGGGATAGAATTGCGCAAATGGTGTTTGTTCCAGTAATGCAGGTTGAATTTGAAATCGTACCGGAGTTTAAAAAAAGCACTCGGGGTGCTGGCGGTTTTGGGCATACTGGCAATAAATAATTTTTTAAGATAAACATGAACATACCACAATCAATTTTCCGGGCTTATGATATAAGGGGCACGATAACTGATGAGCTGACCCCTGAAAACGTGAAAACAATCGGCAAGGCTATAGGTTCTGAATGTCTGGCTAATGGCGCGGATAAAATAATTACAGGTCGGGATGGCAGATTATCAGGGCCGGCTTTACAAAACGCGCTTAGCGATGGCATACAAAGCACTGGAGTTAGCGTGGTAGATATTGGCATGGCTCCAACTCCTTTGGTGTATTACGCTATGTTTGAGTTTGATATTAATTCATGTGTGGCCGTGACTGGCAGCCATAATCCACCAAATTACAACGGCCTTAAAATTGTAATAGCCGGTGAAACTTTATATGGCGAACGGATTCAGGATTTGTACCAAAGAATTGCTGCTGATAATTTTACCGTTGGCGATGGCGGATTAAAAAAAGAGCAAATAATCAAGCGTTACACTGACCGCATACTGGCAGATGTTAAACTGGCAAGGCCAATGAAGCTGGTTGTTGACTGCGGCAATGGTGTAGCAGGTGCGGTAGCGCCTGATTTGTTAAGAGGTTTGAGCTGTGAAGTGGAAGAGTTATATTGCGAGGTTGATGGCAACTTTCCTAATCATCACCCTGATCCTAGTAAACTTGAAAATTTGCAGGATTTAATTGCTAAAGTAAAAGCGAGCGGAGCCGAGTTAGGTCTGGCATTCGATGGCGATGGCGACAGATTGGGACTGATTGACAAGGCCGGTAATATCCTGTGGCCTGATCGACAAATGATGCTATTTGCTGAGGATGTTCTAAATAGAAACCCTGGGGCAGAGATTATTTTTGATGTCAAGTCGTCCAAAAATCTGCAACAGTTTATCGAAAAACTAGGCGGTAAAGCCACTATGTGGAAAACCGGACATTCCTTTATCAAGAAAAAACTAAAAGAAACCGGCGCCTTGCTGGCAGGAGAAATGAGCGGACATATATTTATTAAGGAACGTTGGTATGGGTTTGATGATGGTATTTATGCTGCTGCCAGAATGCTGGAAATACTATCCAATAAGAATCAACCTCCAGAAGAGGTATTTGCCGGTTTACCGGATAGTTACAATACGCCGGAGATAAACATTAAATTTAGTGATGATGAGACGAAATTCGACTTCATGGAGCAACTGACCAAAAAGGCAAACTTTCCTGATGCTAATATTATTACTATTGACGGGCTTAGAGTGGAATACCACGATGGTTGGGGTCTGATTAGGCCATCTAACACCACACCAGTTCTGGTGTTACGCTTTGAGGCTGATAATGAACAGGCTCTTGAACGTATCAAGAACGAGTTCAAATCACAAATGCAATTATTAGACGATACGCTAAATATAGATTTTTAACTAAACAGGAGTATAAGTATGTTAAACCCATTTACAACCCAGGGAGTTTTTAGCTGGTATGAATTAATGACTACCGATGTTAAAGCTGCCCAGGAATTTTATGGCAAGGTATTAGGCTGGACTTTTGAGACTACTAATGAACATGGTATGGAATATACATTGGTAAAAGTCGGCGAAGATGAAGTCGCCGGCATGTTTGACCGTAAATACGCACAGGTCGAAAACAAGGAACAAATCCCGCCGCATTGGGGTAGTTATATAACCGTCAACAACCTTGAATCTTGTATTGAAAAAGTGACAACAAATGGTGGAAACATTATCGTACCGCCTACTGAAATTCCTAAAGTCGGTAAATTTTCTGTGATTCAGGATCCGCAAGGAGCGGTAATTTCCTTGATGGAATACGACCAATCCATGTTGGATAGCTGTTAACTTAAATGCCACAACATTCCCCGGCATTAGTTGCCGAAATATTATCCGAAGCCCTGCCGTATATTAGAAAGTTTAGGAAAAAAACCATCGTAATCAAATATGGCGGCAATGCCATGACCGACCATCAACTTAAGCATGATTTTGCCTCTGATGTGGTGTTGCTCAAGATGGTGGGCATTAATCCGGTTGTGATCCATGGCGGTGGACCGCAAATTGCTAAAATGTTAGAAAAAGTCGGTAAACAAAGTGAGTTTATCGACGGCATGCGGGTTACTGATGAAGAAACTATGGATATCGTGGAAATGGTACTAGGCGGACAAGTCAACAAGGAAATAGTACAACTAATCCAAAAACATGGTGGCAACGCAGTTGGCTTATCGGGAAAAGATGCCGGTCTTATTACAGCCAAACCATTGGAAGGCGACAAGCTGGGGCAAGTCGGGGTGGTTGATAAAATTACTACGGATATAGTCAGCTTTCTTGATCAAGGTTCCTACATTCCGGTTATATCTCCGGTGGGGGTCGGTAAGGATGGATTGTCATACAATATAAACGCTGATCTGGTGGCCGGCAAAATTGCCGAACAACTACAATCTGAAAAGCTGATATTACTCACTAATACCAAGGGATTACTGGATAAGTCGGGTAAACTGTTAACCGGCCTTGATGCCAAAAACATAAATAAATTAATTGATGATGGCACTATAAGCGGCGGAATGTTGCCAAAGATCACCACAGCACTTGCAAGCGTGCAAAATGGTGTATCTGCCTCCCATATTATTGATGGCAGAGTGCCACACGCTCTGCTGCTGGAAATTTTTACCGACCAGGGCGTGGGGACTTTAATTAACTAAGAAATGGCAAAATTCTGGTTCTGGTTGTTGCTGTTACTCATATTTGTCCTGGCAGTTTTTTTAATAAATTTTGCAACTTATGAGAAATCTGCTAATATCTTGCCAAAACCTTGGCACATTGAGCGTAACAATGATGGCTCTAGCAACGTATTTGGCTTTATCCCGGGTAAAGACAAAGTTCTTGAGGCGATAAAAAAATTGCCTGAAAATACCAGTTTTGCCTTGATAAAAAATACGGATCAAGCACGAGAACTAAAACTTGAAGCATATGCTGAAAAGGTAAATTTATCCGGGGTTATCGGTAAACTGGTTTTAGTTTTTAGCAGTATCGGAGACTTTGGCAAAATCAGGATTTGGTCTGACCAAAACCAGGTAAAGCTAAACGATAAGGAAAAATTTGTAAAACTAACTAAAGACCAACTGGGTGAGCTTGGTTTTCTAACTTTAAATTCCATTACCTTGGTTCCAGATACAAATTTGTCAGAAGATAAATTACTGCAAACATTCGGGCCGCCGAAGGAGAAAATAACAGATAGTCAAGGAACCCTACATTTTTTATACCCAAAACTTGGGGTTGATGCAGCGCTTAATGCCAAAGCTAAAGATATTATTCAATACGTAAGTCCAAAGGAATTTTATAAGGTGAGAGATCCATTAAATTAGACTGGGAGTTAAAATGCGAGAACATAAACTCAAGATAATAACCCTTTTACTACTAGGTATTGCGGGAGGTGCCTGGTTATATTTTGATGCTAAACATAGTTGGCAAATTAAAAGATTTGCAAAAAAAATTTTTGACAAATCAGTTAAACCCACCCAAATGGGAACACTCTCACAACCCAAAAGAAAAAATCCAGTTAAAGGCCACTCGCAATCAATAAAAAACGCTTATCAAACACATCCAAACTATTATGATTTCTATCTAAGAACCTTGCATAACAAAGCTAAACAAAAAACCTATATCCCGAAAATGGTCACTATCCCGGCCGGGAAGTTTTTGATGGGATGCCAATCAGATACTTGCAGTAATCACAGGGACGAGTTGCCAGTACGAGAGGTTAGTATCAAGAGTTTCGAGATGGCAGCAACCGAGGTGACATTTGAGCAATGGGACATATGTGTGGCAATGAAAGGATGTAGTGTTATGCCGATAGATATGGGTTGGGGACGTGGGCAAATGCCTTTGGTACATGTAAGCTGGGAGCAAATGGCCAACGAGTTTATCCCCTGGTTAAATGCCAACAGTGAAGGCGGCTACCGCTTGCCAACTGAGGCTGAATGGGAATATGCCGCACGTGGCGGCAAGGTTGGTAAAATGTTTCCGTGGGGTAATGAACCTGTAAGCTGCGACAAAAATTCCCCATACGGCGTGCGCTTTGGCGCAACATGGAATGCAGAGCAAAAAATCAACAAGGATCGACACTGCAAAGGCGTGTTAAGCCCAATGCCGGTTGGCAGTTTCACACCAACTTCATGGGGGCTATACGATATCTTGGGCAATGTGGCAGAGTTTACCCAGGATTGTAGAAACTCGGGAAATTATATAGGAGCACCGACAGATGGTAGTGCCTGGCAAGATGAAAACTGCGATAGACGCATGCGCCGCGGTACAACCTGGACTTCCCCGAGAAGTATCGTAAGAATCAGTACCCGTCGGGCCTACTTAGAAGATAATGGTTATAACCGCGTAGGCTTCCGGCTGGTGCGGGATTTGTCCAAATGACTAAAAGTATTTGCTTGACTTTTATGCAAAAAAGGTCGATTATTTCGAAAGAAGCAAGCATAATCGGTACAATTACAAGCATGATATTGGTGTTAAACGGCCCTAACCTTAATTTACTGGGAACTCGCGAACCGGATCGGTATGGTCTGGAATCTCTAGAGCAAACAGTGCAAAAACTTACACAACTGGCGGAAAAACAAGGTTTTGAACTTAAAAGTTTTCAGTCTAATGCTGAACACGAATTGGTAGAAAAGATACAAAAAGCCGTCGTAGACAAAGTCGAGTTTATTCTGTTAAATCCGGCTGCATTTACACATAGCAGTGTTGCGCTTAGAGATGCGTTATTGGCTGTAGCTGTTCCTTTTATAGAAATACATTTGTCGAATATTTATGCCAGAGAAGAATTTCGGCATAAATCCTATTTTTCTGATATTGCCGCCGGGGTAGTTGCCGGGTTTGGAACTTTGGGCTATGAGTTAGCACTGCGGGCGGCCATTACGAAACTACAGGGATAATTATGGATATCAGAAAGGTCAAGAAACTAATTGAGTTGCTGGAAACTTCCGGCATTGCGGAGATCGAAATAAAAGAAGGGGAAGAAGGTGTGCGCATCAGCCGCTATGGGCAGATGATAGCACCGCCAAATATGCCCGCAACCAGTGAACCTGTCCTAAACCAATCTCCGGTGGTGGTTAATGTTGGTTCTGATGATAGTTACTCATCTGGACATAAAGTCCAGTCACCAATGGTTGGAACCTTTTATGATTCACCGTCACCGGACGCCGCTCCTTTCGTGTCTGAAGGTTCCAAGGTTAAGGCTGGTGATACTTTATGTATCATAGAGGCCATGAAAATCATGAACCAGATAAAATCCGATGCCAGCGGTGCGGTCAAGTCAATTTTGGTAAAAAATGGCGACGCGGTGGAATTTGAACAAACATTATTTATAATCGAATAAAATGCTGGGCAAAGTTCTCATTGCCAATAGGGGCGAGATAGCACTGCGCATTTTACGTGCCTGTCGGGAGCTTGGGATTAAAACCGTTGCCGCCCATTCTACTGCTGATAGTGATTTAAAACACGTTTTGCTGGCTGATGAGACTGTTTGTATTGGGTCTGCACCTGCGATTGAAAGCTATCTTAATATCCCGGCCGTTATAAGTGCAGCAGAAATAAGCGGTGCCAATGCCATTCATCCTGGCTATGGCTTCTTATCCGAAAATGCCGACTTTGCCGAACGAGTGGAACAAAGCGGCTTTATATTTATAGGGCCAAGACCGGAAACCATTCGTATTATGGGCGATAAGGTTGCGGCAATAAAAGCCATGCGTGATAGTGGGGTGCCGACAGTTCCAGGATCAGATGGACCTCTGGGAACTGACAGTAAAGCCAATTTGGCCTTGGCAGAGAAAATTGGCTATCCGGTTATCATCAAGGCTGCAGGTGGTGGTGGTGGCCGTGGAATGCGTGTCGTACGGGATAAAAACACTCTAAGCTCATCCATAGAAATGACTAAGGCAGAAGCAGCAGCAGCTTTTAATAATGATGTGGTTTATATGGAAAAGTTTCTGGAAAAACCACGGCATGTGGAAGTGCAGGTATTAGCCGATGAGCATGGCAATGCTATATACCTTGCAGAAAGAGACTGCTCCTTGCAACGTCGTCATCAAAAGGTAGTTGAAGAAGCCCCTGCTCCTGGCATAAGCCAGAAAATACGCGACAAAATTGGTAAGGCTTGTGTCAATGCTTGTAAAAAAATTGATTATCGTGGCGCTGGTACTTTTGAATTCCTGTATGAAAATGGCGAGTTTTATTTTATTGAGATGAATACCAGAATTCAGGTGGAACATCCGGTGACAGAGCGTATTACTGGGGTTGATCTTGTCACCGAACAACTAAGAATTGCTGCTAAACAGCCGCTAACGTATCGCCAGGATCAGATCAATTTATTTGGACACGCTATCGAATGTAGAATTAACGCAGAGGATGCTAAAACCTTTACTCCGTCCCCAGGTAAAATTACGCATTTTCATGCCCCGGGCGGTGCCGGAATCAGAGTAGATTCTCATATATATAACGGTTATACAGTGCCACCATACTATGATTCAATGATTGCAAAAATAATCTCTTATGGCCGCAATCGTGAAACTGCTATCGCCAGAATGCGTATGGCTCTGGATGAGCTGACAATTGAAGGCATAAAAACCAATATTGATCTACAAAAAGAAATTATGCAAGACCCGGCTGTTATGCACGGCGGAGTTAATATTCATTATCTGGAAAAAAAATTGGATCAAGGCGTATAAATCGTAAATGAGTATTGCAGAAATTATGCGCGGGGTTGAGGAAGTTCTTCCTCTTGCGGAATTAGAACAGAAACTTGCAAGCGGCAAAAAACTTAAAATAAAGGCCGGATTTGACCCGACAGCACCAGATTTACACTTAGGGCATACGGTACTTATAAATAAACTTAGAACCTTTCAGGATCTGGGGCACAAAATTCAATTTTTAATTGGAGATTTTACTGCTGTCATTGGTGATCCTACTGGCAAAAACAAGACCAGACAACCATTAACCTCCACAGTTGTACTACAAAACGCCAAAACTTACCAGGAACAGGTTTTTAAAATTTTGGATGAGAAAAAAACCAAAGTTTTGTTTAATTCTACCTGGATGAACAAAATGGATGCCAGTGGTCTGGTAAAGCTTGCATCAAGGCAAACAGTAGCAAGAATGCTGGAGCGGGATGATTTTGATAAACGCTATAAATCTGGCCAACCGATCGCAATCCACGAATTTTTATATCCATTAATCCAGGGTTGGGATTCTGTGCAATTGCAATCAGATATAGAGTTAGGCGGCACTGATCAGAAATTTAATTTGTTGATGGGACGGGAATTACAAAAACAGGAAGGTCAGATGCAACAGGTAGTATTGATGACGCCTATACTTGAGGGGCTGGATGGAGCACAGAAAATGTCTAAATCATTGGGGAACTACATAGGAATAAATGAACCTGCAGATGAGATGTTCGGCAAAATCATGTCCATAGCAGATAATTTAATGTGGCGCTACTTTGAGTTGCTAAGTTTCATACCAATAGAAACTATTGAAAAACACAAAAAAGACGTCGCCGCTGGCAAAAATCCGCGCGATATAAAATTTTTATTGGCATTTGAACTAACAGCCAGATTCCATACTAAAGATCAGGCTGCAAAAGCCCAACAAAATTTTATCGCTCGTTTTCAAAAAGGCGCAATGCCGGATGAGATACCTGAACTGGAACTTATAATTACAGAAAAAAACATTCGCATAGCTAACTTGCTAAAAATGGCTAATCTTGTGGATAGCACCTCGGATGGAATGCGGATGGTAAAACAAGGCGCGGTAAAAATTGACGGCCAAAAAGTAGAAGACCCAAGACTGGAAATTCAGGCTGGAACTAATACGGTCTACCAAGTGGGTAAACGCAAATTTGCCAAGGTAGCTTTGAATAACAAATAAAAAGGTATAATCGCTCTTTAGTTTTGGGTTCTAATTTTATGATTAAAACTGCAATAAGTGGTGCTGGTGGTCGTATGGGGAGGGCTTTGGTAAGGGCTGTGAGCGAAAATGAAAACACTGTCTTAGGCTCTGCTAATGAACATTCCAAAAGCGATGCCTTAACCCTGGACGCCGGAAAACTTGCGGGAGTTGGTAAACTTGGGATAAAAATAGATACTGAGCTTGAACCGGCCAACTTTGAGGTTTTGATAGACTTTACCAGACCTAAACCTTGTCTTGAGCATCTTGCCATATGTCAAAAACATGAAAAATGTATGGTAATTGGCACCACCGGTTTTAGTGATGACGAACGCAGGCTTATACAAAATGCTGCCAAAACAATTCCTGTAGTTTTAGCACCTAATATGAGTATTGGCGTAAATTTAAGTTTTAAACTTTTGGAGCTGGCGGCAAAAATCATGGGGGAATCCACCGATATTGAAATTATTGAATCTCATCATAGACATAAGGTTGACGCCCCATCCGGTACCGCACTGGCAATGGGAGAAATTGTTGCGAAAACTTTGGGGCGGAATCTGGAAGACTGTGCTGTTTACGGTCGTGAAGGCATAACCAGTGAGCGTGAGAAAAAAACTATAGGGTTTGCAACTATAAGAGCCGGTGATATAGTTGGCGAACATACTGTTATGTTTGCTGATGTTGGGGAGAGAGTAGAAATATCTCATAAAGCTTCAAGCCGCATGACCTTTGCCAAAGGCGCAGTACGCGCGGTTAATTGGTTGGTAAACCAGCCTCCAGGGCTTTACGATATGCAAGACGTTTTAGGCCTGAAACAAGCCTAAACTCTGTTGGCGCTTATGACATTTTTAAACTGCTCCAGCTTGTGCAAAATTCTTGAAAGCTGCGGCAGATTTTGTATTTGTAAGCCAAGTTTTATTTTATTGATATTTTCTTCAGACCCAATTTGACTGTCTAAAGAAATAATTTTGATTTTATCATTGGCGAATAATACGGTGATGTCCTTTAAAAGATCCGGCCTGTCATACGCCTCAACCAAAACATTGACTTGATAGAAATCCAGATTTTCCTGGACCCAGCTCACCATTAGCATTCTCTCAGATTCAACTTGCCCAAGATTCAAGGCGTTTGGGCAGTCCGCACGATGAATCGATACCCCTCTGCCTTTAGTAATAAAACCTACTATGGAATCTCCTGGTAATGGTTGGCAGCAAGCTGCAATAGTGGTTAAAAGTTTACCCACCCCGTCTATCACTAATCCAGAGGTGCCTGAACTTACGGTTTCAGGTTTTACAACTTTTTGCTGCTCTTTTTTGCTGTCTATTTGAAAGGCTGCCGCCAACTTGTCAAGACTTATATCGCCGAAGCCTATTTTTGCCAACATATCTTTTTCAGAATGACAATAAAATCTGGCCACTAATTCACTAATGTCCGGATTAACTTGTAACTTCTTTGCCTCTTTTAACAAAATAGCGCGCCCGGAATTTACATTATCATCGTAATCTTTTTTTCTAAACCAACTTTTAACTTTGGAACGAGCACTGGCCGTGCACAAAAAATCAGCAGAACTTACTAACCAGTCTCTGGCCGGTTTGCCCTCTTTGGTCGTCAGAATTTCTACCCTTTCGGCAGTTTTAAGTTTGTAATTAAGCGGTACAATTTTGGAGTTAACCTTGGCGCCTCGAGTCCTGTGCCCAAGCTCGGTATGGATCATATAGGCAAAATCCAGAGGAGTAGAACCTGCTGGCAATTCCAGCACTTCCCCAGCCGGAGTAAATACATATACATGATCCTCTGCCAGCTTGTCAGTAAAATTGTCTATATCCTGTTCATCTACATCCTGCTTCCAGTCTATTAATTGCCTAAGCCATTTAACTTTAGATTCAAAGTCTGGGTCATATTTGGTTTTTTCCTTATAGCGCCAATGTGCCGCCACACCGCTTTCGGCAAATTTGTGCATTGCAAATGTGCGGATTTGCACCTCAATCACCTTATTGTCTAGAGCCCGCACCGCTGTATGCAAGGATTGATAGTTATTAGGCTTGGGGTTTGAAATATAATCATCAAATTCCTTAGGTACAGGAGTCCACAAATCGTGTACCACTCCCAAAATCTGATAACAATCAGCTTTGGTATCGGTTAAAACTCTTAATGCCCTAAGATCAAATAATTCGGAAAACTCCTTGTTTTTAAAGCGCATTTTACGCCAAATGCTGTAAATATGTTTCGATCTCCCGCTAATTTTACATTTAATTCCCATAAGATTGAGTCTTGACTCAAGTATGGAGTTAATTTTTCCTATATATTCTTCCCGCTCTTCTCTTTTCTCTGCCAGCTTTGTAGCAAGCTCTTGATACTCGTGTGGGTTTAACTGGCGAAAACTTAAATCTTCCAGTTCCCATTTAATCGCCCAAATACCAAGACGGTTAGCCAGAGGCGCAAAAATATTTTTGGTATCTAACGCTATCTTGTCTCTTTGACTCTCTGGTATATTACTAAGGTTACGTATAACGTAAAGCTGTTCTGCCAACTTAACAAATACTACACGTATATCTCTGGACATTGATAATAACATCTTGCGCAAGGCTTCCTTATGCCGAATCTGGTTAGACTTAGCATCTGCAGATATTTCATGCACAATACCGAACTGGTGCGTGCCTAAAACTAAATTCAGAACTTTTTGCGAGCTTTTATCCTTGATAGAGTCTGCATTGATAACACCTGTCCTGTACAATGGCAAGATTATTGCCGCCAACAAAATTTCATCATCTGCGGTGACACCAAGAAGAATTTCCAATATCCCATCCAGCCTGGTTTGTTCCTTATCAGACAAACCGCCTCTAGCCCGGGTATAGTACTCCCCAAGCCTGGTTGAATTTTGTCTATCTAGCTGCTCAAGCTTTGATTTTAGATAATTTTCCTTCAAACTAATTAATTTACAACTACAGTTTCATCCTGAATTTCACTGTGCAAGGTTTTATGAACCGGACAACGATTAGCAATATGTAGCAGCTTGTCTTTAAGACCTTCATCTATCTTGCCTGCAAATCTAATCTCACGTCTTATAACATCTTTCCCATCTTCTTTTCTATGCCAGAGCTTTATTAAAATCAACCCTAACGAAATTTTCTTATAATCAGCATACATGCGTAAAGTTATGGAAGTACAACTTCCTATAGCTGCCAGCAGTAATTCATGTGGGGACATACCAGCATCCACACCGCCTGAACTTGCCGGTTCATCAGCTATAAACTCATGGCTGGACGAAAAAACCTGCTGGGTATATCTTGGCCCAAGTTCTTTCACCAAAATCTCTCCAGCTGCAAGCTGGGGTCTGTCTGTGGTTACGGTCTTGACATAACGTGAAGCCCAGACTGCCAAAGTATCTGCCACATATTGCGAATTCTCTGCCCCGCGAAGCAAATGATCGGCCCTATCCAGGGAGATAAAGCTCTTGGGATGGCGGGCAGTCTGATATATTCTCCTGGCATGGTCAATGCTTACCACATCATCTACTGGAGAGTGAAAAATTAACAAGGGCTTATTAAGCCTAGCTACCTGTTCCAGCAAACTTTGTTTTTTTACATCTTGTAGAAATTGTCTAGTAATGGTAAAAGGCCTGCCGCCTAGTGTAACCTCGGCTCGCCCTTCTTGCTGAATACGGGATATTTCTTCCTCATAATGATGATTTATATGTTCAGGATCACTTGGAGATGCTATAGTAGCTACCGCCTGGATGCTGGAAATCCTGCCCGCTGCTGCTAACGCCGCAGCGCCACCAAAGCTGTGTCCTACCAGCAAGGATGGTGCCTGATGAGTTAAGGCCAAATTTTCCGAAGCCGCAATTAAATCTTCCACATCAGTGCTAAAATTGCTATTGGCAAAGTCTCCTTCACTATGGCCTAGACCACTAAAATCAAAGCGCAAAACGGCGAAACCACGCTCTGCTAAACCACGGCTAATACGAGAGGCCGCGGCAATGTCTTTGGTACAGGTAAAACAGTGAGCAAATAATGCATACGCACTTATATAGCCAATAGGCAATTCCAGCAAACCCGCCAGCTTCTCTCCTTTATGATTTTTAAAAACATATTTCTCGCGTTCTGTCATATTATGTGTACCAGGGATATTCAACCGTCTATGATAATATAAAGTTCAGGTTACATAAGCATCATGTCCAATTTAAAACTTTATTATAGTGACAGCTTTGCTTGCGGCTATTTTGATAAGTTAAAGGCTTGTTATCTAATTCTGGATCCAAACATAAAACCTGATATTAAATTGCAAGAATCTTTGGCTACACAAGGATACAGAAGATCCGGCAATAATTTATACTACCCTTGGTGTAACAACTGTTACCGATGTGTACCTATCAGACTAAGAGTGGCTGACTTTAAATACAGTAATTCACAAAAACGCTGTCTGAAAAAAAACCAACAAACAAAAGTTAGGCCAACCATGCCAAAAATTACTGAACAAGTCTTTGAATTATATAAAAAATATCAACAATGGAAACACCCGGGGGCTGGTATGGATGAATGTGATAATGCTTCAAGCATGAATTTCTTGCTAGCCCCCTGGGCCAATACCAAATTCAATAAATTTTTTGTTGATAATAAATTGGTTGCAGTATCAGTAACTGACATCTTTAAAAATTCCATGTCCGCAGTCTATACTTTTTATGACAAAAACCATGCTGATCTAAGCCTTGGTACTTACGCTATGTTATGGCAGATAGAATACGCAAAAAAACTTGAGTTTGATTACCTGTATCTGGGGTACTACATTAAAGATTCAAAAAAAATGTCTTATAAATCCAACTTCAAACCACATGAATTTTTGCTGGATGGCTTGTGGTTTCAGAACTAGCTAATCCTCACCACAAACTAAACAAAACTATTTAAAACAAGTCCTTTAATTTCTTTTTAGCTCTCTCAGCTTCTTTACTTACTTGTTCTTCCAACTTTTCAACCACATCTTTTTGCTCTTGCTCTTTTGCTTTAGTCTTTTCTTCCATCTTAGCTTTTTCCTCAGCAGCTTTTCTAGCCTCTTCTTTGGCTCTAGCCTCCATCTTGGCCTTTTCCTCGCCCATTAACCTTGCTTCTTCCTTAGCTTTAGCTCTGGCTTCAGCTTCTATTCTGGCCTTTTCCTCTGCCAGATTTCTGCTATTTTCCTGATCGCCTTTATCAATTGTAACCTTGGGCTTTTCAATCTTTACCTCTTGTCCATCAGCCGGCTTATCCGAACTGTCACAAGCTATCAAACCCAAAGTGACCGCCAATAAAATAAATACTCTTCTCACTACTATCTCTCCCTTAAAATAAATTAACGATACTCTTGTAGCGCTCTTATTCTTTCACCCAGAGGTGGATGCGACATAAACAATTTTCTAAAACCTGACAAATTGCCACCTCGTATGCCAAATGCCACCATTTGCTCCGGCATCGCAGGCTCATTGTGTACCTGCTTTAAGCGTTCAAGCGCCTTTATCATACTTGTTCTACCAGCTAAATTAGCTCCGCCCTTATCCGCTCTAAACTCTCGCAAGCGACTAAACCACATCACAATTATGGAAGCTAAAACACCCAAAACCATCTGCGCAATCATCGTGGATATGAAAAACCCAATGCCATGCCCTCTTTCATTCCTGAACACAACCCGGTCTATGATACCCCCTATAACCCTGGCAAAAAATATCACGAAGGTATTTACCACACCCTGAATCAAGGTCATAGTAACCATATCGCCATTGGCTACATGGGACACTTCATGTCCAATTACTGCCTCTGCCTCTTGCTTGCTCATAACATCTAACAATCCTGAGCTTACCGCAACTAAAGCATTATTTTTATTAGCGCCAGTTGCAAAGGCATTCACATCCTGACTGGGGAAAATCCCAACTTCTGGCATCCCAATCCCAGCCTCCTTTGCTTGTCTTGCTACCGTGTCAACCAGCCAATGTTCCTGGGAATTTGCAGGATTATCTATTACTTTCACCCCCATTGATCTCTTGGCCATAAATTTTGACATAAATAACGATATCAAAGCTCCACCAAAACCAAAAACTGCCGCAAATATCAAAAGTCCCTGACTATTAGCCCCGCCGCCAGTTCTAGCCATATAACTATCAAAGCCAAAAAGCCACAAAACTACATATAAAACAGCTACTACGGCAATATTGGTTAACAAAAATAAAAGTATACGCATATGTTATTCAAAAAATATCTAGTGGTTCGACCATCATATGTCAAGAAAGTTTTTCCTTTAACAACCTGTTTAGCTCAGCAGGGTTCGCCTTACCTTTGGATTCTTTCATAACCTGGCCTACAAAATAGCCCAATAGCTTATCTTTCCCGGCCTTGTATTGCATAACTTGATTTGGGTTATCCGCAATTACTTTATCTATCATGGTTTCAATAGCTCCTGTATCAGTTATCTGCTTGAGACCTTTGGCCTCTATTATATCATCAGCACTGCCTTTGCCTTGCCACATAGCCTCAAACACGGATTTGGCAATCTTGCCGGATATGGTTTTATCTTTTATTCTACTGATAAGTTCACCCAGCATTTTTGCACTTACCGGACTTTTGTCAATTTCTATAGCATCCTTATTAAGAAAAGCAGCAAGTTCACCCATAACCCAATTGGCGGTCAACGCTGCATCCTCGGATATTTTGTATGCTTGCTCAAAGTAGTCTGCCTGCTCCACAGAGGCAGTCAACACGATCGCTTGGTAGTTATCAAGTTTAAAATCATGCATAAACCTATGTTTTTTTTGATCGGGCAATTCGGGTAACTTTCGTTTTATATCGTCAATATAAGCATCTTCAAGTTTTAACGGCAATAAATCCGGATCAGGAAAATATCGATAGTCATGCGACTCTTCCTTGCTGCGCATAGAACGAGTTGTACCGCTATTAACATCATACAATCTGGTTTCCTGAATTACTCGTCCTCCATCTTGTAGAATTATTCCCTGGCGTTGTTGTTCAAATGCGATCGCTTTTTCCATAAACCTGAAAGAGTTCAAATTTTTAATCTCTGTCCTGGTGCCAAACTCTTTTTGACCCTCAGGTTTTAACGATATATTGACATCCATTCGAAATGATCCTTCCTGCATATTACCATCACAAACGCCAAGACACTTGACCAAAGAATATATTTTCCTAGCATAAGCCACTGCCTCGGACGCAGACCGCAAATCTGGCTCTGATACAATTTCCAGTAGCGGTGTCCCAGAGCGATTAAGATCAATTCCGCTCATATCAGAATATTCCTCATGCAAGGACTTGCCAGCATCCTGTTCCAAGTGAGCCCGGGTCACACCAATAGTTTTGCTGCTGCCATCCGCAAGATCAATCTCTACCTGCCCCTTACCAACAACAGGTAATTCAAATTGACTAATCTGATAACCACTGGGCAAATCCGGGTAAAAATAATTCTTACGGGCAAATACTGATTTATCGGCAATTTCAGCTTTAATTGCAGCTCCAAACATTACCGCCATCTCTACCGCTTTTTGATTAAGAACCGGTAAAACTCCAGGCATACCAAGATCAATTAGACAAGCCTGAGTATTAGGTGTTGCACCAAACTTGGTAGATGCTCCAGAAAAAATCTTGGATTTGGTTGCAAGCTGTGCGTGTATTTCCAAGCCGATCACGGTAGTAAATTGCATATTTTACACAAACTCCTTTGGCATTTGCCGGTGCCAATCGGTTACTTGCTGAAACTTATGTGCAAAATTTAAAATTTGGCTTTCGGCATAATTATTCCCTATAATATGCAAACCAACTGGCATATTAGCAGCAAAACCCGCCGGGATCGAGGCTGCCGGCAATCCTGCCAGATTAACTGCGATAGTGTAAATATCAGATAAATACATTGAAATTGGGTCTTTAATTTCACCTTTTTTAGTGGCGACATGCGGAGAAACTGGCCCCATAATCACATCAACTTCGTCAAAAACCTTCTGAAAATCCTCAGAAATTAAGCGCCTTAACTTTTGCGCTTGCAGATAATATGCATCATAGTACCCCGCTGATAGAACATAAGTGCCAATCATAATTCTGCGTTTAACTTCAACCCCAAAGCCTTCACCGCGCGAGCGCTCATACATATCAAGCAAATCCAAAGGTTCTTTGCATCTATAGCCAAATTTAACTCCATCATATCTGGCAAGGTTTGACGAACACTCAGCTGGTGCGATTACATAATAAGCCGACACGGATAATTCCGTGTTAGGCAAAGACACCTCTACAATTTCACAACCTTGCTTACGGTACTCTTGAATCGCCTCTTCAATTGTATTTTGTACATTAGCATCCAGACCTTGATCAAAAAATTCTTTTGGCAAGCCAATCTTTTTGCCTTGCAGTGAGTTATTCAGGCCTTGGGTGAAATCAGGAGTTTGGACTTCACTACTGGTTGAATCTTTCGGATCGAAACCAGACATGGCGTTTAGCAGCAAAGCCACGTCTTCAGCACTTTTGGCCAAAGGCCCTCCTTGATCTAGACTTGAAGCAAAAGCAATCATGCCCCAACGCGATACCCTGCCATAAGTAGGTTTTACCCCGGTTACTCCGCATAAAGCTGCTGGCTGACGAATAGACCCGCCCGTATCAGTGCCGGTAGCAACCGGAGTAAGTGCTGCTGCTACTGCTGCGGCAGAGCCGCCTGATGATCCTCCAGGAATTCTGGATAAATCCCAGGGGTTACTAGCCTCACCGTAGAATGAAGTCTCATTTGACGAGCCCATAGCAAACTCATCCATATTAGTCTTGCCTAGTAGAGGCATGCCTGCAGAATATAGTTTGCTAACGATTGTCGCGTCATATGGTGCTATGAATGTATCTAGCATTCTGGAACCACACGAAGTCCTTATGCCATCTGTGCAAAAAATATCTTTGTGCGCCATAGGTATGCCAGTAAGAGCAGTGCCTTTATCTGCGGCTAATAACTTGTCTGCTTCCTTAGCATTATTTAAAGCCTGCTCTTCCTCAAGAGTTATAAACGAGTTTAGCTTTTGATCAAATTTCTTTATTCTGCTGATAAAGTGTTCTGTTAATTCTAAACTACTAATATCTTTCGCCCGCAAAGCTCTTGATAATTCAGCAACTGTTCTCTTGTGCATACAGTTTATTCAATAACTCTTGGCACTAAATACAGACCGTTATCAACTTTTGGTGCCAGCTTTTGATACTTGTCCCGCTGGTCAGTTTCCGTAATCTCATCTGCTCTTAACCTTTGATAAGCATGGTGCGGATGAGCAAAAGGCTCTACATTATCTGTATTTACTGACTGCATGCGCTCTACAAATTTGATAACATCATTTAAATCTTCAATATACCCAGTCACCCTGGACTCTTCCAGTTTCAACCTGGAAAGATGAGCTATTTTCTCTACATCTTCTTTACTAAGAGCCACGTAAAACCTCCAAATCTTGTACAAGGCAGGTATTGTACGTCAAAACCTGGATGCAGGGACACAAGCGCACAAATTTATTATATAAAACCACATATTGCTTGGTTTATAATGCCGGATTTAAATTTATAAATAATTTATTTTATGCTTAAGAAACTGCTGGGGGTGTTTTCTAACGATATATCAATTGATCTTGGTACCGCCAACACTCTCATATATGCCTTGGGCAAGGGAATAGTGCTAAACGAACCTTCAGTAGTAGCTTTATACACCGAGAACACTAGTCCTGCAAAGAAGATTGCCGCAGTTGGTGTTGAGGCTAAAAGAATGTTAGGTAGAACCCCTGGTAATATTGACGCAATAAGACCTATGAAAGATGGGGTGATTGCAGATTTTCACGTCACGGAAAAAATGTTGCAGCATTTCATTCATCAAGTACATGAAAACAAGTTTTTCAAACCTAGTCCCAGAGTTTTGATTTGCGTACCATGCGGTGCCACTCAGGTTGAGCGGCGGGCAATTCGGGAATCAGCATCTGGAGCGGGAGCACGCAATGTTTATCTAATTGAAGAACCAATGGCAGCAGCCATAGGCGCCAGTTTGCCGATAGAAGAACCCGGCGGCTCTATGGTGGTTGACATAGGAGGCGGCACTACCGAAGTGGCGATAATTTCCTTAGGTGGCATAGTATATTCAGCTTCGGTAAAAGCTGGTGGTGACAGACTGGATGATGCCATTGCTCATTACGTGCGCAGAAATTATGGTAGTTTGATTGGAGAATCAACCGCTGAAAAAATAAAAAAGGAGATTGGCACCGCATTTCCAGGCGAAGAACTTATGGAAATAGAGGTTCGTGGCCGTAACCTGGCCGAAGGTATTCCAAGGCCTTTTACCATCAATAGTAATGAGGTTATGGAGGCCTTGCAGGAGCCATTGCTGGATATAGTGCGAGCAATTAGAACGGCTCTGGAACAATCCCCTCCCGAACTAGCAGGAGATATATCAGAGCATGGTATGGTGCTTACTGGAGGTGGAGCTTTATTAAAAGGCCTGGGCAGATTGCTGACTGAGGAAACCGGTCTGCCGGTGGTGATTGCCGAAGATCCCTTAACCTGTGTGGCCCGAGGTGGAGGTCGGGCTCTGGAAATGATGAATGAGGCTGGGATGGCCAGATTTTTCACTGAGTGATAAAACTTTACCTTACAGTTAACATATGGAAGTCAGATCAGAAGCAAACAAAAAATTATTTGCCAAGGCCCCTTCCCACATAACCACCTTATTATTTTTCTTTGTTCTCTCTATCGTCATTATGACTATAGACTATCGATATAAAGGTCTGGAATTTGTCAGGACCTGGACCAGCACCCCCTTGTATATCGTGTATTTGGTTGCAGATTCCCCCATAAAGTTTTATGACTGGATTAAAACATTCTCCTTAGCAAAAAATCATCTTGTCAGCAGCAACCAATCTCTACAACATGAAAATATGCTGCTAAAAGAAAAAAATCAAAAAATTCAGTATATTAAAAATGAAAACGAACGGTTACGCAGCTTACTTAAGATGAGACTGCGTCTGCCAAATAACAAAGCCCAAATAGCTGAAGTCATTAACATAAAACTAAACCTTACCCAAAATGAACTGGTTATAAACAAAGGCTTAACAGACGGAGTATATATAGGCCAACCAGTGCTTAATACCCAGGGAGTCATAGGTCAAATTACGCATGTTTCACTACTGACCAGCACGGTTTTGCTTATCACCTCTCCCAGACACGCCATCCCGATACAAATTAGCCAAAATCTATATCGAAGTATTGCCCAGGGCACTGGACCACAATCGAATCTGAACTTGAAACGAGTTTCACCTGAGGTTAACTTGCAACCTGGATATCTGGTCGAAACTTCTGGTTTGGGAGGCGTTTTTCCACCAGGCTATCCGGTGGGAACAATTACCAGGATAAAACCTAAACAACAATTTTTACAGGTAGAAGTAAAACCTTTTGCCAAAGATCATCAAACGCGGGAAGTCTTGTTAATTTGGCCTGCAATAGCTGGTAAAAACCTTGATGCAAAGAATTAATTTACTAGAATTTCTTGTAATAGTCTTTACGCTGTTTTTTGGCATGGTGTTGGTGGTAATAAATCTGCCTGCAGTATTTGTTCCTTTTAAGCCTAATCTGCTGGTTTTATCCTTGTTCTATATTAGCCTGTATATGCCAAATTATATAAGTATTTGGGGTGCCTGGTTACTAGGTCTTGTAATTGACAATCTGGATGGTTTTATTCTGGGCAATAACGCCCTGCAGTTTGCTATCCTGGCGACTTTAAGCAGTATATTTTATCGACGAATAAAAATGTACAGTGTTTTTCAACAAGGTGTTGTTCTGTTTGTACTCTATATATTGATACTACTGGTTGAATTTATTCTTGTATATATAACGAAAGAAACCGAATTACACTGGCTCTTCTGGGCCAGAGCTTTTATCACTGCTTTCTGCTGGCCATTATTCTATTTGATTTTAAGCAGTATCCGCCAAAAAATTTATGCCCTGATGGTCTGATGAAAAATCTGTATAAACCCAAGAACTTGCAGTACTTTCTTTCAGAATTTAAAAATAGAATTTTATTGATTTTATTGTTTATTCTGATTTTGATTATTGCTATATCTTTTAGATTACATCTTATGCAGGTTGTGCAGCATGAGCATCATGTAACAAAAGCAGATAAAAATCGTATTCACCTTAAACCAATACCACCAATTCGTGGCAAAATTTTTGACAGGAAAGGCCGGGTATTGGCAGGCAACACTCAATACTATAACCTTGGGTTAGTAATAGAACGCAGCACCAACCTGAAACAAACATTGGATAAAATTCGAGGCATTATCTCAATCTCGGATAATGATCTGCTAAAGTTTGAGAAAAATCGCGAATATACCAGAGCCTATGAGCCAGTTGTACTAAAACGTAGATTAAGCGAAATTGAAATAGCCAAAATCGAGGTCAATCAACACCAGCTATCAGGCATAGAGATACTAACGCAACACGACCGCTACTATACCCATGCTAAAGCGTTTGCCCATGTAACAGGCTATGTAGGCCGCATAAATAAGGAGGAGTTGAAAACAATTGATAAAGGCAATTACATGCTTACCAGTCACATAGGTAAAACCGGGGTGGAAAAATCCTATGAGAAAATCTTGCACGGCACTACGGGATATAAAAAAGTAGAGACTAATTCCCACGGTAAAATATTAAGAACCCTGGAAGTTACTAATCCAGTATCAGGCTCTAACATTTATCTTACGATTGACATTGATTTGCAGGAACTAGCAATGCGGCTTATGCAAAACAAAAGAGGATCTGTCATAGCATTTAACCCCCAAAACTTTGAAACTTTGGTTATGCTGAGCAGTCCGGGCTTTGACACTAATTTATTTGTTAATGGTATTAGTCACAAGGAATATAACAAGCTGCGAGATTCTATTGATTTACCTTTATTTAATCGCGCTATTAATGGCAAATATCCTCCAGGGTCTGTTATAAAACCTTTCGTCGGTCTTGCTGGTTTGGAATCTGGACTCATAAAAGCAAAAGATAAAATACGTTGTCATGGCTATTATCAAATACAAAATACCAAACACAAGTTTAGGGACTGGAAAAGAAGCGGTCATGGTTATACCGATATGCAAAAAGCTATCGCAGAGTCATGTGATGTGTATTTTTTTGACCTTGCATATAATCTTGGAATTGATCAAATAAAGGCCTATGTCAACCTGTTTGGCTTTGGTAAAAAAACCAATATCGATCTGCCGCACGAATCAAGTGGGTTTATCCCCTCAAAAGAATGGAAGAAAAAGCAGCAAAACCCTGAATGGAATCCTGGCGAAACTTTAAACGTGGGTATTGGCCAAGGCAAGTTACAGATAACTCCAATCCAAATCGCTTATGCTACCGCCATTTTAGCCAACTACGGCAAATCATATAAACCTACTCTTGTATACAGAATTAGCCCATCCGCCCAAACCAAAACCAACACAGAGGACACAGCAAAAAAAATTGCAATTAAAGATATCCGCAATTGGGAACTTATGATTGATGCCATGCAAAAAGTAGTACACTCAAATCGTGGTACTGCACACAATATAAATGTGAAGGATTCATATAAAATTGCCGGTAAAACTGGCACTGCACAAGTGTTCACCGTAAAACAAAATCAAAAATATGATGAAAAAAACCTGGATGCAAGATTGCATGATCATGCTCTGTTTATAGCCTTTGCCCCGATCACAGAACCTAAAATTGCAATAGCGGTAATTGTGGAAAATGGCAAACACGGCAGCACGACTGCCGCCCCAATTGCCAGGAGCATTATGGATAATTACTTATTGAACATATTGCCTACAAACAATGACCAGCCCGCTTGATCCACACAACAGACCTAAGCGCAGCCTGCTGCAAATTCTGAAAATAGATCCGATATTGCTATTACAAACTTGTATCATGACATCCATAGGACTTTTGATTTTGTTCAGCGCCAGTAATATGGAATTTATTTATATAAAAAAGCAGGCTATTCACTATCTTCTAGGTTTTGCCGTTATGCTGCTCATACCCCAAATAAAAATAAAATATCTAAAAATGATTGGCATTGGTACTTTTCTGGCATGCAGCATTTTACTAGTATTGGTTGTGTTTTTTGGAACTGAGCACAAAGGAGCTCAGCGCTGGTTAAATATTGGAATTATAGAATTTCAACCTTCGGAGTTAATGAAACTTGCATTACCCATGATGATGGCGTTTTACTTGTCCAAAGGTCTTATGCCAATAAAACCAATGCAATTTGCTATCGCTGCCATTATGATATTGATTCCAACCTTATTAATTATTATCCAGCCAGATCTTGGTACTTCTATCCTGGTTGCAAGTTCTGGTGTTTTTGTCATATTTTTTGCCGGCCTGTCCTGGAAAATTATCTTGCTCCTGATAGGAACTGCAGGTGCATTTTTACCTATATTTTGGGAATTTTTTATGGCTGAATATCAAAAACAAAGAGTAATGACTTTATTCAACCCGGAGCTAGACCCTCTTGGACAAGGCTATCATACCATTCAGGCAAAAATTGCTATAGGCTCTGGCGGTTTATTTGGCAAAGGCTGGTTAAATGGTACTCAAACACAGCTGGAGTTTTTGCCTGAAAAACATACTGATTTTATTTTTGCAGTGCTGGCAGAAGAATTTGGATTTATGGGAGTGTTGTCGCTACTGGTTTTGTTTTTTTTGCTTATAGCCAGAATTTTATGGATTGCAACTAAAGCTACTGATATTTATTGTAAATTACTGGCAGCCAGTTTTGGCATGACCATGTTTTTATATTTCTTTATTAATATAGGAATGGTCAGTGGCATGCTGCCGGTGGTAGGCTTGCCGTTGCCTTTTCTAAGCTATGGAGGCACCTCGCTGCTATCATTATTCATTGGTTTGGGAATTGTGATGGCAATTTATAATAAAACCAGACAAGATGACAGAAACTCCAGTTTCTAAATATTTTTTTATACAACAAGGCATTTAATTAAGGAAAGTAAAATGAAAAAATCAGGCACAACTAGATTAATTTTTTCCATATGTTTTTTACTTATAATTGGTTTGACGAATATGAGAGTTTCACTGGCTGACGCCGACCGTAATTCAGCGAATAAACAAAACGAAGCAAAAAAATCCAAAAGTTATACCTACAAAGTTAGAGGGGAAGCCTATACCACCTTAAGCTCAAGTGAAAACTATGACGAAGAAGGTTTGGCTTCCTGGTATGGCAAACCATTTCACGGCAGGAAAACCGCCAATGGCGAAATATTTGATATGCATACAATGACTGCAGCCCACAAGACCCTGCCACTTGGTACAAAAGTAAAGGTTACAAACCTAAAAAATAACATCGAGGTTATAGTCAAGATAAATGATCGTGGACCATTTCATGGTGACAGGTTAATTGATCTGTCATATGCAGCTGCCGAAAAGTTAGACTTTGTTGATTCGGGCATAACCAAGGTCAGGATTACCACATATACTAAATAGGAAATTATATGGAAAGTGTCGTCATATACCATAATCCCAGATGTTCTAAATCCAGGAAAACCCTGGATCTGCTTGGGTTGGAGCCTGATTATATTATGCGAAAGCGCGAAGCAGAATAGAAGGAAGCGGGTTTGGATCAGTCTGGGTTAAGCCGTAAAGAAAAAATTAAACTGATGGTCAAGTTTCCTAAAGTACCACCCTGTGGCTGGGTTACAAATTGTCCGGCATGAACCATGACTACAACCTAAGCGCTAAGGAGCCCGAACTTTGTATAGCCTTTGGCAAAAGACTGGCACAGCTTGCGATTAAATATAATTAATTATTTCCCCAAGGCTGTAATAAATCATTGCTGATCGCCAGTTGTTTTAAAACACGCGCAAGCACAAAATCAACAAGGTCATTAACTGTACCAGGTTTATGATAAAACCCTGGGCTCGCCGGCATGATTGAAACCCCGAGTCGCGCCAGTTTGAGCATATTCTCGAGATGAATTGCCGAAAAAGGCATTTCTCTTACCAGTAATACAAGCTGACGATTCTCTTTTAACACTACATCCGCTGCTCGTTCCAGTAATGAATCACTGCTGCCTGTAGCAATAGCTGACAATGTCCCCATAGAGCAAGGACATACTACCATAGCGTCAATGTTTGTCGAGCCGCTGGCAGGAGCACTAAACCAGTCGATGGTATCCAACACCTGAAGCTTATTACTGTTGTCAAAACGACTGCTTAATTCCTTTTGTATATCCTGTGCACTTACAACTGCCGGGAAGTCTAGTTCGGCATTTAAAACTATTTTAGCCGCATCTGATATCACCACATATACTTCACAATTAGACTTTAATAACTCCTCTAATAACCGTAGACCGTAAATAGCTCCAGAAGCTCCAGTCATGGCAAGAATTATAGTTTTGTTACTCATCCAGTAATGCCAAAAGCTTTGTATGTATATTATGAAAACCACCATTGCTCATAATCAACAAATGGTCCCCAGACTTGGCACAGGCTTTTAAACCAGATAGCAAATCATCAATTTCTGCAAATATATTAAAGTCTACAAACCTGATATTATCTTCCTTGTAAAAAGATAAATCCAAACCTTCAGGCACATATATATAAGCAATATCAGCCTTGCTTAATGATTGTAACAAAGTCGTGTTATGCACTCCCATTTGCATGGTGTTAGAGCGCGGTTCCAAAACCGCGATTATTCTTTGCCTGCCAACCTTGTTTCTAAGCCCGGCAAGAGTGGTCTCAATCGCTGTTGGATGATGGGCAAAATCATCGTACACACTTATATTATTGACAATTCCACGCAATTGCATTCTGCGTTTTACTCCCGCAAACTCATTAAGCGCAGCAATCGCATGCTCGACTAATATCCCGGCATGTCTGGCACAGGCCAAAGCACCCAAAGCATTTTGTACGTTATGCTGACCAATCTGTGACCAATCTACTGTGCCAACAATCTTACCATCCAGGATAACCTCAAATTTGCTGCCATCCTTTACTAGTAATTTCGCTTGCCACGAACCATCGGTACCGATGGTGTCAACATCTGACCAACAACCCATATTTATAGTATCGCATATATTTTTATCATCACTCTGATAGATTATTCTGCCTGTTCCCGGTACTGTACGTATCAGATGATGAAATTGGGTTTTTATTTGCCCAATATCGGCAAAAATATCGGCATGATCAAATTCAATGTTGTTAATTAATAGGGTGCGTGGATGATAATGTACAAATTTGGATCTTTTATCAAAAAAAGCCGTGTCATATTCATCAGCTTCAATCACAAAAAAGCCGCTATCAGTATTTCGGGCTGATAAACCAAAATTATCAGGCACCCCGCCAATTAAAAAGCCCGGATTTAATTTTGCATATTGTAAAATCCACGCCAGCATGGAGGCGGTAGTGGTTTTGCCATGGGTGCCACTTACTGCTAACACCCATTTATCATGCAATATATTCTCATACAGCCATTGAGCGCCTGATGTATAGGGAATTGTCTGGTTAAGAGCAGCCTCAACCTCCTCATTACCGCGTGACAAGGCGTTACCAATGACAAGCAGGTCTGGTCTTGGCTGCAAATTTGCCGCTTTGTATCCTTGCATCAACTCAATTCTGGCACTCTGCAATTGAGTACTCATAGGTGGATAGACGTTCTCATCCGCTCCTGTAACCTTAAAACCAGCTTCTTGTGCCATAAGCGCTAACCCACCCATAAAGGTGCCACAAATACCCAGGATATGTATATGTCGCTCAGACTTCAAAAGTTAATCAGATTAAAACTCAAGTAAAAACCTTTTCACACCAAAGATCTATATTATGTTTAATTTTTTTATAAACTTTGCTGTAGGTTTTACGTGAACGCATGTAAGGATCTTCAATTTCTTCGTTCTCGTTCCATTTGCCCAACAATATGACCTTGCCTCGCACTTCCGGGTTTTCATCTAAAATTGAACCTATCTGAAACTGTTCCATGGCTATGATAATATCAGATCTCCTAAGCATTCTGGATTTGAGCTGTCTTGCTATATGGTTACAAGGAATTTGATGCTTGTTCAGGAGGTATTCCATTTTCTCATCAACCAGCTCCCCTTCCATAGCATCAAGCCCGGCTGAGGAAACTTTCAGATTCGGCCTTACATGTTGCAACATGGCTTCTGCCACCGGACTTCGGCAAATATTGCCCACACAAATGAATAGAATATTTTTAAACACTTAATTAATATATTTTATGCAGCGTAGTACGCTCTTCATGTAATTTTCAACTATCCCGGGGAAAGACACTAATTTTTGGATTTATCCACAATCTTATGAATCCACGGCATCATCGCCCGCAGTTTCTCCCCGATTTTTTCGATTTCATGCTGGCGGGTTTTTTCTCTTCTAGCTTCCAGAGTACCAACATTTTCTACAAATTCCTTGGCAAATTCACCACTTTGGATTTCGCCTAAAATTTTACGCATCTCATCTTTAGTATTATTGTTGATAATTCTGGGACCACGGGTTACGTCACCATATTCAGCAGTATTAGAAATAGAATAACGCATATTGGCAATCCCGCCTTCATACATAAGATCCACAATTAACTTTAGTTCGTGCAAACACTCAAAATACGCCATCTCCGGCGCATAACCTGCTTCAACTAAAGTTTCAAAACCTGCCTGAACCAAAGCCGTAGTACCACCGCAAAGCACTGCCTGCTCACCGAATAAATCAGTTTCGGTTTCATCCTTGAAAGTGGTTTCAATAATTCCGGTTCTGCCGCCACCTATTGCCGAAGCATAAGATAATGCCGTATTCTTGGCCTTGCCACTGGCATCCTGGGCAACCGCAATCAAATCCGGAATACCGCCGCCCCTGACAAATTCATTACGCACAGTATGTCCAGGAGCTTTAGGCGCAATCATGATCACATCCAAATCCGCCCTTGGTTTAATCCGGCTAAAATGGACATTAAATCCGTGAGCAAACGCTAAAGTAGCGCTTAGTTTTAAATTATCCTTGACAGAATTTTCGTAAATGCCCGGCTGTAACTCATCCGGGGCTAAAATCATCACCAAATCCGCCCACTTGGCAGCATCTGCAACCGGCATTACAGAAAGTCCTGCTTGCTCAGCCTTGCCCCTGGAATCAGAACCGTCTCGCAAGCCAATCACTACTTCAACCCCTGAATCTTTCAAGTTATTGGCATGGGCATGACCCTGAGAACCATAACCTATGATCGCCACTTTCATACCCTTGATGATTGACAGATCAGCATCCTTATCATAATAAATCGTAATGCTCATTTTGCTTCCTAAAAATTAAATTCGTAAAGATTTTTTACCGCGGGCTATGCCGCTTACCCCGGTTCTAACCACTTCCAAAATAGAGTTGGGGTTCAATGCTACAATAAAAGCATCAAGCTTACTGGAATTACCGGTAAGCTCAAGCACATAAGTTGGGCCGCTCACGTCCAATACCTTGCCGTGAAAAATATCAACCAAATGCTTGATCTCAATTTTACTGGTATCGTCTACCAAAACCTTGGCCAGCATAAGTTCCCGTTCTATATGTCTGCCCTCAGTAAGATCAACCAGCTTCACCACATCCACCAGCTTGTTAAGCTGCTTGGTTATCTGCTCAATAACACTATCAGAGCCTCGGGTTACTATAGTCATTCTTGATAAGGAACTATCCTCAGTTTCAGCTACGGTCAACGATACTATATTGTAGCCACGGGCTGAGAATAACCCTGCAATCCTGGAAAGAGTCCCCGATTCATTTTCCATTAAAATTGATAAAATACGCCGCATAGCCTGCCTATAACAATATCATCTCGTTCAAACCAGCCCCCGCCGGCACCATTGGATACACGTTTTCTTTACGATCAATAATTACATCGACAAATACTAATTGCTCCTGCATTGCATTGGCTTTTTCAAGTGTGACTTCCAGCTCCTTGGGGTCTGTAACTCTAATTCCGATATGACCATAACTTTCAGTCAGTTTAACAAAGTCAGGATGTATGGTCATTTCAGATTCAGCATAGCGGTTTTCATAAAAAAACTCCTGCCACTGTCTTACCATACCCAAATAACCATTGTTAAGGTTCATGATTTTGACCGGAATTCCATATTGCTTGCAAGTTGCAAGCTCCTGGATATTCATTTGAATACTGCCCTCGCCAGTAATAGTCCAAACATCCGCCTCAGGGTAAGCAAGTTTAATACCCATAGCAGCCGGCAGGCCAAAACCCATAGTTCCAAGTCCTCCGGAATTAACCCAGTGTCGTGGCTTGTCAAATTTATAGTATTGAGCTGCCCACATTTGATGCTGGCCAACATCAGAGGCCACAAACGCCTCTCCCTTAGTTATTTTATATAAGATTTCAACTGCAAACTGCGGCTTGATCACAGTATCAGAGCTTTTATAGTCTAAACATTTGCGTTCACGCCATGAATTGATCTGCTGCCACCACTTAGCAAGAACTTGCACGTCAACCTCATCCTCGCAATCTTTTAAAACCGCAAGCATTTTTTCAAGAATATCCCTTACCTCACCAACAATTGGCAAATCTACCACCACATTTTTGGAAATCGATGACGGATCAATATCGATGTGAATAATATAGGCATTGGGACAGAACTTTTGTACGTTACCAGTTACCCTGTCATCAAACCGGGCACCAACCGCAATAAGCAAATCACACTCATGCATGGCCATATTGGCTTCGTAGGTTCCATGCATGCCTAGCATACCTAAAAATTGTTGATCACTTGCCGGGTACGCCCCAAGCCCCATTGAGGTGCTATTGACCGGAAAATTAAGTTTACGTACAAGCTTGATCAACTCCTTCGCAGCATTGCCAAGTATCACGCCGCCGCCAGTATAAAATACCGGTTTTTGTGCTTGTAAAATCTTGTGTATAGCTCGCTTAATCTGCCTATTATTACCACGCACTGTAGGACTATAGGAACGCATGGCAGTTTCTACCGGATATGAGTAATCTATTATTGCCGCTGTGATGTCTTTCGGAACGTCCACCACTACCGGTCCTGGTCTACCGGTGCCTGCCAGATAAAAAGCTTTGGCCAGGGTCTCAAGTAACTTATTCTCATCCGTTACCAAAAAATTATGTTTGACACAAGGTCTGGTGATGCCAACTGTATCTACCTCCTGAAATGCATCATTGCCAATTAACGGACTTGGCACCTGCCCGGTTATAACGACCAGAGGGATTGAATCCATATAGGCGGTCGCAATTCCAGTCACAGCATTGGTTGCCCCGGGCCCTGATGTAACTATTGCTACCCCCACCTTGCCAGTTGCTCTGGCATAACCATCTGCCGCATGCACTGCACCTTGTTCGTGTCTAGTCAGGATGTGTTTAACCTGATTCTGTCTGTACAAGGCATCATAAATGTGCAGCACAGCACCGCCAGGATAGCCAAAAAGATATTTAACCCCGTGATCCTGCAGAAACCTGGCTATAAGTTGTGCTCCGGTAATATGTTCTGTCGCCACTAAATCAAATGCTATAAAAGTTAGTAATATTGCCTTGTTACTTACTATAAAACAAGTAGAAAATAAGAATTTTCTGATAAAGGCATTGAGCGTGACCGACCATCAATCAGGAATAAAATATATTGCCCGATAATCGGTATATAATATACCGCAAATATTTACATGGGAAATAACTTTTAAATTTACCAGCTAACCACTACAAATATTAGTCAAAATACCTTAAAATCGGAAAATTCCTGTTAAAGCGGATACTAAAATAGTGAAACTAATTCAAATTACTTGCATACTTCTGGTTGTCAGTACTACAATATTGGCAAATCCTGAAATGAACAAAAAAACCAAGGATCAACAAATTCTGATCGAACTAAACCGGCTGGAACAAAAGGATAATGATTGTGTTACCTACTTTATGATTAAAAATGACACAAAACATAATTTCACCGAGTTTGTAACTGAAATGGTCACCTTTGATAAAAAAGGTCTAATAAACAATCGTATTTTGGGTGATTTTAAAAGAATTCGCCCGCATAAGACCATCGTGAAATTATTTGCCATGCCAAATATTAAATGCAGCGTGGTGCATAAAGTTTTAATAAATGACGTACATAGTTGCGCCACAAGCTCCGGCGAAGAGATTGATTGTTTGGAATTACTCAAACCAAGACACAAGGCTGAAGTTGAATTTTTAAAATAAACGCCGCAAAATATGATAGATTTAATAGACAAAGGTGGGTTGATATCGTGGATTCTAATCGGCCTGTCCATAATTACGGTTGCGATCATAATCTTCAAGTTTCTGCACTTTTGGAGTATCAGGTTAAACAACACCAAGTCGGTGAGAAAATCTCTCATAGATATTGCCAATGATAGACCTGATATAGCGGTTAATACCCTGAAAAAATCCAGTAACCCTATAGCTAAAACCACGTTATATGCTATAACCAAAATTGAAGAAGATGGGTCGGATAACGCTCAAGACAGCATAAAAGAACAGGGTAATATTACTCTTGCTCACTTGCGGCGCATGTTGCCATGGCTTGATACCATTGCCCATGTTGCGCCGCTGTTAGGTCTACTTGGAACTGTAGTCGGCATGATCAAATCCTTCAGGCAATTAGAAGCGGCCGGAGTGCAAGTAGACGTAACCATGCTGGCAGGAGGCATTTGGGAAGCCTTGCTCACAACCGCTATCGGCCTGATTATTTCTATGGTAGCTCTAATAGCGGTAAATACTTTTGAAGCTCAGTTAGAAAAAGCCCGTATGACTATGAGTATAGCTATAAGCAAATTACTCGAACTTAGTCGGTAGCCGGATCGTGCTATTTGCTCAAGCGGCTAAAACTAAAAAATGGGTTAGCATGACACCGCTAATCGATATCGTGTTTTTGCTCCTTATCTTTTTTATGCTTACCACAAATTTTATCCATCAAAACAGCATACTGCTGCAAGTGCCAAATAGCACTGCCCTTAAAAATAGCTGGCAAGATGCGATTCTGGTTCGACCTGATAAAAATGGCTTGGTACGAATAAATGCCGACAAGATTAAATTATCCGAGCTCGACAAGAAATTACCGATGATACTGGCCTCCAGCAAAACCAAAAGAGTGGTCGTGCAACCATATCAAAATGTAGAATTACAAACACTTGTCGATGTATTAGATAAGGTAAGGGACAGTGGTGCTTTAGCTATAAGTTTGCTTTAAATATGGAATTTGAGGTTCAAACAAGAAAATCTGAACAAATAAATCTGATCCCTATGGTCAGCATTATTTTTTTGCTGCTTATTTTCTTTTTAGCTGCGGGCACTATACGTTCACCAACTTTCTGGGATATAAAGCCGCCTGTCTCTACCAGTCAGGAAAAAATCGATAGTAAAAATATTCAGATATATTTAAATCAGAATGGACAAATAGCCTTTGAAAAACAGATGATCACCAATGCAGATTTGCTAAAGATGTTACAGGATAATAATGAGGTGAATATTAATCTGCAAGTTCATGCCGACAAACGAGTTAACTCAGGCAGTGTTATAAAACTTATTAACACTTTGGACAAATCTTTAGTAAACCAATTAATTTTGGTTACTACAAGTCAAAACAGCTAGGATGCTGACCAGTTTTAATCATACTGCGTTACTTACAGATGACAAACGTGACCGGTTGATATGGATCGCACTTATCCTGTCCTTTGTTTTGCACGGCATAAGCTTATTTTTCAACCTGCCACAACCACAAACAAGATCTTTTGATTTGCAAAAGCCCGTGGTTATCAGCAGCGGCAATATGCAAGTTTACAGTAAGTTTAGTTCCATTAATGCCAGAAAACATATACCTGAAGTAAAGCTTGACATTCCCAACACCGCTGCTGTCAGTATCCCTAAAACAACAAACTCACCCGAACCGGCAAATGCAATTAAAGCGCCGTTGACTCAACCAACAGCCATGGAAGGAATTCTTGTGGCTCCTTCGCCTTCTCCGCCACCAGCTAAAATTCAGTCTAACTCTCCATTGAAAGCCGTCGCAGCCGAATCTTCCTATATAGGCATACAGGACATTTTGCCTGTAGGAAACTTTGGCACTATAGTTAATACAGATGAAATTGCTATAAGTTTTATTGATATCACCGCCAATAATGAGCTTATAGACAATAAAATTGCCGATGAGGTAAATGTGGATAATATAGCCAAGGTCAGTGAAGATATTCCGGTTATAACAGAAGCCGCTACAAAAGACAGTAAAAAAGCTGAAGCATCACCGCTTGCCGGCATTACCGCCAATTTTAAAAAACTGGTAAGAAACAAGCTAATCAAAGCAATTTTGTCGATAAAACCTAAAGTCGAGCAACAAAAATTAGAAGGAAGCCTGCGTTTTCAATTTACGGTAGATCGTGACGGAAATTTGGTATCACGCAAAATTATCAAAAGTTCCCGCAATAAAAAACTTGATGGATTAGTGTTAAAAATGCTGAAAGATTACTCTCCCTACATCGAATTACCTGATGAATATCAGGGAAATTTTTTAAAATTCTCCTACCCGGTCACGGTCAAACTTAAATAATGACTAAACTGCAAACTCTGGAAGACAAACAACAAGCGGAGATCAATTTTTGGCGCGATAATCCTCAAGTATCCCCGGGCAGCAATTCAATTGTAAACATTGCCAATAAAATGTCGGATGCAGGAATTTTCATCGAATGCTTACAGGCTCACAAAAAATTACTAAAACCCCAGGGTGTGGTGATGGAACTTGGTTGCGGCCAGGGCTGGGCAGCTTGTGTTTATCAAAGAATGTTTCCAGCTAGCGCCGTAATAGCCACTGATATTAGTACATATGCGATCGCCTCGGTAGAGAAATGGGAAAGAATGCTTGGAGTCAAGCTTAAAAAAGCATACGCGGCCAAAAGCTATGCGACCGCTGAAGCCGACAATTCTATCGACATGGTTTTTGCCATAAAATCCGTGCATCATTTTGTTAAGCAGCAAGAAACCTTAACTGAAATCTATAGAATATTGAAACCAGGCGGCATAGCATTTTATTTTTATGAACCGGTCACGCCAAAATTCCTGTACCCGCTAGCTTATAATCGGGTAAAAAAGAAGCGTAGTGATGTAGCAGAAAATGTTTTAATTGGCAAGGATATTTTGAAAATAGCAAAAGAACTTGGGCTTATCGCCAGGATGCAGTATTTCCCAACAATCAAGAAACGCGGGCCATTGCAAACAATTTACTACGCTATACTTGGAAAAATTCCAGCATTGCAAAAAATTCTTCCAACTACCGCAAATTTTATTTTTATCAAACCTAAATAATCACACCTTGATACTAAGAGCATGAATCTCGGTTTGCAGCAAATCATCCAGGGATTTATAAATTGCCTGATGTTTTTGCAAAAGACTTAAATCTTCTAAAGATTTAGCCTCAATGATTAGGCTGAAGTGACCCTTGCCGTCAGCACCTTTATGCCCGGCATGTTCGTGCGACTGATCCTCAATTTCAAGAATATCCGGATGAAAATCTTGCTCAAGTTTTTCCCGTATCGCGTTTATTCTCTCTTCTGGCTGCATCTAAAAAACTCTGGTAAATGGTTTTATTGTAGCAAACAACATTATTTATCTTCCTTGACATATTTACTAATCATTACTGCGGTAACAAGCACAAATAATATAGTAAGCCCCATAGTACCGAAAAGTTTAAAGTTGACCCAAGCTGCTTCTGTTTCTTGTGCCAAAAGACACAACTTGAATGAACTGTCATAGGAATTACACTCCAAATCGGTTATTGCATTTTTACTATCAATACCGGAGCTTGAGAAAAAACTGTCCCGCGCCCTAAGGGCCAGGATTACAAAATAAGAATTTACCGCAGCAATCAACAAAAACAAACCCGACCACATCCAGTTAAGCCTATGCCAGATATTTTTTGGCAAACTGACCTGCCCGCCCATCATGCGTTCGATCAAGGTTTTTTTGCCAATAAAAAAACTGCCTATAAATCCCAATGCAAACAAAATATTCACCAGACTTACTTTCCACATTAAAAATTCCGGATCACGTAAAAAAATGGTCAATCCTCCAAACACAAGCAACAATATCAGGGTAATTACGTGAGTTTTTTCAAAACTTTTATTTTTTATCCAGAACAAAGCAATCTGGATTATTCCGGCAGCCATTGCCGTTGCCGTTGCTACAAATATGTCATATAACTTGTAAGCGGCAAAAAACAAAATAATTGGAAACAAATCAAACAGTAGTTTCATATACAATACTTGCGCGAATAAGTGCGCGAATATTACCATGTTAAAGGTTGACCTACATTCACATTCTTTGGCCTCAGACGGCACCTTAAGTCCTTCTGAGCTTGTCATGCGTGCGGTTAACGAAAAACTTGACATCATATCACTGACTGACCATGACACTATCACGGGCCTTGCAGAAGCGGCAAGTCTTGCCGATAAACATAAAATTAAATTTATACCCGGCGTAGAAATATCCTGCTCCTGGAGAACCACAACCCTTCATGTGGTAGCTCTGGGTATAGAGCGTAGATCCGACAAATTGCAAAAACTGCTGCAACAAACTCAAAATTCCAGACAAGAAAGAGCCAGAGCAATAGGACAAAAACTGGAAATGGCCGGTATAACCAATGCTTATAATAAAGCCAGAGCAATGAGCCGCAATGGTCTTATAACCAGAACTCACTATGCGAAGCTGTTGCTCAAAGAATCCCGTGCAGCCTCACTAAAACACAGCTTTAAAAAATACCTGTCTTCAGGCAAACCAGGGTTTGTAAAAGGTAACTGGGCAAAACTACAAGGTGTAATTAGCACTGTGCATGGTGCCGGCGGGCTGGCAATTATTGCTCATCCTCTAAGATATAAAATGAGCAATACCAAACTAAACACCTTGCTGTCTGATTTTAAAAATCATGGTGGTGACGGCATAGAGGCAGTAAATGCCGGCAACAATCCGGATAGCACTAAATATCTGTCCGGCCTTTGTAGTGAGTATGAACTTTACGCTTCCTGCGGTTCGGATTTTCACGCACCTGGCGGCTTTATAGAACTTGGGAAAATGCCGCCCATCCCCGGGTCTTGCCGCCCGATCTGGAATGAATTATGAGCCAACTGGTTAGAATTCATCCGGATAACCCGCAATTACGCCTAATAAAACAGGCTGCGGAAATTATTCGTAAAGGCGGCATAGCGGCTTATCCCACGGACTCGGCATATGCCCTGGGTTGTCATATAGGCAACAAGAAGGCTCAAGACAAAATATGTGCTATAAGAAAAATTGATAAAAACCATAAATTTACCCTGATGTGCGCGGATTTGTCAGATATAAGTCTATATGCCAAAATGGACAATAAAGCTTTTAAAATCCTAAAAAATCTTACTCCCGGCCCCTATACCTTTATTTTTGCGGCCACCCGCGATGTGCCAAGAAGACTGCAAAACCCCAAACGCAAGACTATTGGTATAAGAGTGCCTGACAATAACATTGTTCAGGAATTACTGGCAGAACTGGGAGAGCCTATTATGAGCGTAAGTCTTATTATGCCGGGTAACACCACTGCTCTTAACAACCCTGATGAAATTTATGCAAAACTTAAAGATAAGGCGGACATAATAGTTGCCGGCGGTGATTGTGCTAATCAACCAACCACAGTAGTACATTTTGAAAGCGGCGTACCCGAGGTAACCAGATTTGGTCAGGGTGATCCGGCAAGATTATCACTATGAACCCCAATATAATTCAGGAAATTTCAATTTGGGCTTTGCCGGTGTTATTTGCGATAACCGTACATGAGGCAGCACATGGCTGGGCGGCACTTAAATTTGGCGATAGAACCGCGCAAATGCTGGGCAGACTTAGTCTAAACCCAATCAAACACATAGATCCCATTGGCACGATTTTAGTACCGATGGTTTTGCTTACCCTTGGCGGTTTTGTATTTGGCTGGGCCAAACCGGTTCCGGTAACAACTAAAAATCTGCATAACCCCAAATCAGATATGGCCTGGGTGGCTCTGGCCGGCCCTCTGGCCAATATAGCCATGGCCTTATTTTGGCTGCTAATTATTAAAATAGTGGTTGATGTGACGGACGCTTCACTCTGGTTTGCCGAGCCTTTATACTTAATGGGCATAGCCGGGGTTACGATTAATGTGGTGCTGGCGGTATTTAACTTGCTGCCGATACCGCCTTTGGACGGCGGCAGAATTTTAACCGCTGTGCTTCCCGGCAAGTTATCCTGGCAGTTAAGCCGGATTGAACCATATAGTTTATTTATTCTGATTTTATTGTTAGTGTCCGGAGTATTGGTAAAGTTAATAGGGCCGACAATTGATGCTGTATTATCTTATCTTTTTGGTTTGGTTAGAGGTTAATTAGAATGCAAAAAAAATTCATGCGCGTAGTATCTGGCATGCGCCCTACCGGCGGCTTACATCTTGGCCATTATCATGGAGTATTAAAAAACTGGCTAAAGCTGCAAAATGAATATGAAAGTCTGTTTTTTGCTGCTGACTGGCACGCCCTGACCACTCATTATACAAATACTACAGAGCTTAAACACCACACTTTGGATATGGTTATAGATTGGCTAGCAGTAGGTATAGACCCGGAAAAATCCACAATTTTCGTCCAGTCCAGAATCCAGGAGCATGCCGAATTGCACACTCTGCTGTCCATGATAACTCCGCTTGGCTGGTTAGAAAGGGTTCCGACCTATAAGGAGCAACAGGAAAAATTGCAAAACAAGGATCTGTCAACTTATGGTTTTTTGGGCTATCCGCTGTTACAAAGTGCTGATATTCTTGCGTATCGGGCAGGTATGGTGCCGGTAGGCGAGGACCAGGCGGCACATGTGGAACTTACCCGCGAGCTTGCAAGACGCTTTAATTTTCTTTACGGTCGCGGGCCTGATTTAGCGCAAAAGGCCGAAGCTGCCGCGAAAAAAACGGGCAAAAAAAACTATAAAATATATCAAAAACTAAAAATTGAATTTCAGCAGCAAGGCAAACATACGGCCTTGCAGGATGTTGAAGCTTTTTTACAGCAGCAGCGAAATCTAACTGCCGCCGATAAGGAACTCCTGCAATCTTATCTGGCAGGACGCGGCAAAACCATATTACCGGTGCCACAAGCCTTACTTAGCAAAACCGCAAAAATGCCGGGAACGGACGGACAAAAAATGTCCAAGTCATATAACAACACGATTTCCCTGCGTGAAAAGCCAAAAGAGCTGGAAAATAAAATCCGTACCATGCCGACCGACCCTGCCAGAGTCAAACGCACCGACCCTGGCGACCCGAAAAAATGCCCGGTATGGGAATACCATATGATTTATTCGGACTCTGCCGCAAAAAACGCAATAAACACCGGGTGTAAATCAGCCTCTATTGGTTGTATAGATTGCAAAAAACACATCATCGATGCCATGACAGCGGAGCTTGAACCAATTCAAAATAAGATACAAAAATATCTTAAAAATCCCGCGATCGCAGAAGATATAATCCAAGAAGGATGTAAAAAAGCCTCAATACAAGCTAAACACACCATGGTAGAGGTCAGGGAGGCGATGGGACTTGGAGTCAAATATTAGCTAGCCAATATTGCAATGTTGTATTTTTCCATTTCAACCCTCTTTTAAAGTGTAAACCGCTAACCCTTCCAAGATGAAATAAGCCAGCGTTGCAACAATTATAATATCATAATCCATAACTTAAACTCTTTTAGACCATACAAAGCAAATTGACCTACTCCGATCATCCGCAAGGAATTCGCAACATGCTTTTTCTGATTTTCGTTCATTTTATGAACCATGTCCATTATATTCCGTCTTGTAAAAAGTTATCTATTTTAACCAAATAAGGTTTATCATTTTTAAAACTATCTTATCCTTAGGTTAGCGTTCTATCTTTATGTCGCTGCAACTTTTCTAAATGAAAAGTTAAATATATCAAACTAAACACTGGTCATATAAATGACCGTTGAGGCGGGGGAAGGCGGAAGCAGAACGGCGGAACATATAGGAACAGTAATCAATCTAACAATGCAGCACCTCACGGCAGATATAAAAAGAACAAACACCCAATCCGCATCCGACGTAGACCCTCTTGAACAACATCTATCTAATCGGTTGATAATGCAGGGGTTCTGACAAGGTTTCTTAATGCTCTTGTCCCTTTCTATTCTGGGGGTGTTAGTAACATGTATGTTAACTAACAGACGCAAATACAAATAACGGTGTTAGTGATAAGTCAAGTTGTCCGGTTTTGTAATTCGTAATCTGTCCGCTTTTTGAAATGTAGGTCATGTTGCGACCTTGGCACTTATCCACAAGTCCACAGGCGACGAAATTATCTATCT
>Ga0056111_1000032_pt1 | contig 49883 bp, 51 predicted proteins | sample WorMetloBBELIZE2_FD_83874 | JGI IMG/M metagenome (GOLD analysis project Ga0056111, IMG submission 83874) | Marine gutless worms symbiont microbial communities from Max Planck institute for Marine Microbiology, Germany - Olavius longissimus B... ... | reverse complement strand
ATAAAGAACGCTCAAGATGGTTTTCCAAAATCCTCTTTGAATATTTTATTCCACCAGCGGCGTTTACTATTTTTTTGTAGCCATGCGATATAAAAATATGCCCATAGACCGTAGCCTACGGGCGCCAAGGGGTAAACCCCAAGGGATGAAATTCGCTTGCCATATTATAATAATAATACGCGCTTGTCAATTGTTTGTATGCGTCCTGTTAGTAACATTTAATCTGTACGATTTATCTTCGCCATGGGCATAATTATGTATAATCCCAACTTTTAAGACAAACCCATGCTCCTTGACATTCGTGACAAAGCCCAATCTTGGATTGCTTGGGTTATTGTGATACTTATTTCAATTCCCTTCGCCTTTTGGGGTATAAACTCCTATTTTGGCGGCGGCGGCGCGGTGGTGGTCGCGAAAATTAATGATGCTGAAATCACCCTGGATCAATATCAAACCGCCCTTAGCGAGCAGCGCCGGCGTTTGCGCGAGCAACTAGGCCCGGATTTTAACTCGCAAATACTGCAAAACCCGCAAACCCGCCGGGCAATTCTGGATAATATGATAAATGACCGGCTATTGCGTCAATATCTTGAGGATGCGGGTTATGCTGTTGACAATGCGGCAATTGAGGCTGAAATAAAAACCATAGCTCAGTTTAAAAAAGACGGAGTCTTTGACAAAAAACTCTACAAACGGCTGGTGAACTCTCAGGGAATGAGCCTGCGGCAGTTCGAGGGTTCAATAAGAAATGATTTGCTATTAAAGCAGTTTACGGACACCATGATAAATTCCACCTTTATCTTACCGTACGAAATAGATGAATTTTCCAGTTTGGCGCTGCAAAAGCGCAGCGTAAAAACATTGGTGCTTAATAAGTCTATGGTGCGGCTGGACCCTGCCGTCACTGCCGATGAAATAGCCGCAGCCTACCGCAAAGAGCAAGCGGCTTTTTATACGCCGGAAGCGGTCAAGATATCCTATGTCGAGCTTAAGCTTGCCGATCTTGCCAAAGAAGTAAAAGTTGCTGAGCAGCTTCTTAAAGACTTATATGCGCAAAACAAGCAAAGTTTAAAAGCCACGGAAGAGCGGCGCCTAAGCCATATAATGCTCGCAGGAAATTCCGCTGATAACCGAGAAAAAATTAACAAGATTAAAGCCAAACTTGACGCCGGGGAAGATTTTGCGCAGCTGGCCCGGGACTATTCGGAAGACCCCGGCACTTCCGCCCAAGGCGGCGATCTTGGGTTCTATGCGCCAGGAGAGCTCGGCCCTGCCATAGATGCGGCGTTATTTAAGCTAAAAATTAATGAAATCAGCCAACCAGTTACTTCCTCTTACGGTTATCATCTGGTAAAACTTACTGATATTAAACAAAAAGCCATAGACTCATTTGCTGATGCCAAGCCTAAGCTGGCAGCCGAACAACAACAACGCCAAGCCCGGGAGATTTTTATTGACAAGGCGGAAATGCTGGCTAATTTGGCATATGAAGAAGCGGATTCTTTGAAGGCGATTATCAGCGAGGTCGGATTGGCGCTTAAAAAAACCGATTGGATAAGCCGTGATTATGCAGAAGATCCGCTGTTGGCTAACCCTAAGGTTAAAGCGGCAATATTTTCAGATTCGGTACTTAAGCGGCGGGAAAATTCCGCAGTTTTACAAATAAACGATGAACACATGCTGGTGCTGCGTGTCGATGAACACAAAAAAAGAACCGCTAAAACCCTGGCGCAGGCAAAAGACGAAATCACAGCCGCAATAATAAAAGCCAGATTAAATAATGCGCTTAAAACCAAGGCGGAAGGCATTATCAAATCCTTGCGGCAAGGCAAAGACCCCGAGCAACTTGCCAGCAGCTGGTCAAAGCTGCAAGAATTCAGCCGCGACGGCTCCGAACTTAGCGGCAAAATATTTAGCATGCCCGTCCCCTCCACCAAGGCCGTTTACGATCATTTTGGCACTGCTGACAAACGGACCGTCATCGCTTTGTTTAAAGTCACCGGCGAGGTTGACGACAAGACTAAACGGGAAATTGCCGGGGCTTATAAAAACCAGATTCAGGATATGAATTTTGCAAGTTTCATAACGCAGCTTAGAAATGAGGCGGACCTAAAAACCTTTACCTCGCATATCCTGGAGAATTAACGACAATATATGCTGGAATTTTTAATTGCGCTGCGTTATACCGGAGCCAAACGCAGAAACGGTTTCATTTCATTTATCTCCGTAACTTCTCTAATCGGGATAATTCTTGGGGTAACTGCCCTTATCACCGTTATCTCGGTAATGAACGGTTTTGAGACCGAGCTTAGAAAAAGAATTTTAAGCATGGCCTCCCATGCGGTAATCGTGGCGCCTATCGGCAATATGAGCGAATGGCAGGAAGCGTATAAGATTGCCAAAAAGCATCAGGAAGTCGTGGGCGCCGCTCCCTATATTGAAACCCAGGGTCTGGTCATGAAACAATCCGGCAGCTCCGGGGTTTTGGTGCGCGGCGTTAATCCGCAACTTGAGCCTGCTGTATCGGAAGTAACCAATAACATGACGACAGGCTCGCTGGACAGTCTGCAGCCCGGTGAGTTTAACGCAGTACTGGGCTCTGAGCTTGCCGCGCATTTTAATCTGACCATTGGCGATAAATTCACCTTGTTTACTCCCAAGGCCAACGCCAGTGTTATCGGGGTTATTCCGCGTATGAAGCGGTTCACCGTATCCGGTATTTTCACCGTCGGCATGTATGAATACGACCGCAGCCTGCTGCTGACAAATATTGAAGATGCCGCCAGGCTTTATCAATTCGGCAAAGATATAACCGGCGTAAGACTTAAGCTAAAAGACATGTTTCAGGCCTTCGATATCTCACGTGAAATAGCTGATAATCTGAGTGAATACCACGCAGTGGTTGACTGGAGCGCAAGACATGCGAATTTTTTCCGGGCGATAAAAATTGAAAGAACCGTGATGTTTATAATTCTGACCTTAATTGTCGCAGTGGCCGCTTTTAATATAGTTTCGACCATGGTTATGGTGGTAACCGATAAGGAAAGTGAGATTGCAATTTTACGCACACTGGGCGCCACCCCTAGGCAAATCCGCAAAATATTCATTATCCAGGGTGCTATTATAGGCGTTATTGGCACTATGCTCGGCGTAATATGCGGTGTTTTACTTGCCGATAATGTTGAGACTATAGTCCTGCTGATAGAAGACCTGTTTGCTACCAAGTTCCTGTCGGCTGACGTTTACTACATAAGCGATATTCCATCTGAAATCAAAACCCGGGATATATACAAGATTGCTTTGGTATCGTTAGTATTATCAATTATGGCTTCCTGGTTTCCGGCGCAAAGAGCGGCAAAAATAAAACCGGCCGAGGCTTTGCGTTATGAATGAAGTTATACTCGAATGTAAAAATCTGGGGCGGATTTTCAAATCCGGCAAACTTGAAGTTGAGGTTTTAAAAAATGTAAATCTACGGCTTGAAAAATCACAATTATTAGCCATAGTCGGGCCCAGCGGTTCCGGTAAGAGCACCTTAATGCACCTGTTGGGCGGGCTCGACACCCCAAGCTCGGGGCAAATTAATATTGCCGGTCATGATATACTTAAAATGCCGGAAAGCAAACTTTCCGGCTTTCGTAATAAAACCATAGGGTTTGTTTATCAATTTCATCATCTGCTGCCGGAATTTGCCGCGCTGGAAAATATTTGCATGCCGTTGTGGATACAAGGCATGGAAAAAGCTATTGCGAAAAAAAAGGCTGAAGATATCCTGGATAAAATTGGGCTGCTATCAAGGAAAGAGCACCGCCCGGCTGAACTATCAGGCGGTGAACGGCAAAGAATTGCTATTGCCCGGGCTTTGGTTACCGAGCCTGAGATAATTCTCGCCGATGAGCCGACCGGCAACCTTGACGGCAAAACAGCAGATAAGGTGTTTGACCTTATCCTCCGCTTAAATCAAGATATCGGTACTGCCATGATAGTAGTGACACACGATATTAACCTTGCCAATCGTATGGATCGGGTAGTTGAATTTAAAAACAAGACCCTGCACGCGGTAAACCGACGATATGAATAAAGGCCAGTTGTATTTAATCTCCGCTCCATCAGGAGCGGGTAAGACTTCCATAGTGCATGAGCTTATAAAAAACGACAAAAAAATAAGGCTTGCCGTCTCCCATACCACCAGAGCGCCGCGAACAGGCGAGGAGCACGGTAAGGATTACTATTTCATCTCCGGGACGGAATTTGCAGATTTGTTAAAACAAAATACTTTTCTGGAACATGCCAATGTCTACAATAATTTTTACGGCACCAGTAAAATTGCCGTATTTGCAATGCTGAATACCGGAGCTGACGTTATCCTGGAAATAGACTGGCAGGGCGCCAGGCAAGTAATGGCGCAGCTGCCTGATACGGTGCATATTTCTATCGCCCCGCCGTCCATAGAGGCTCTAAAATCAAGACTCGGCGCAAGAGGGCAGGACAGCCGGGATGTGATTGCCGACAGAATGCGGCAGGCCAGGGACGAAGTTATGCATCTTGGCGAGGCAAAATATATAGTTATTAATGATGATTTTGCCCGGGCATTACGCTCTGTACATTCTATTTTTATTGCCGAACGGCAAAGAGCCGATAGGCAGAGTCATATTGTGGACAAGTTATTAAATCGGCATAAGGGCACATAAAAAAAAGCCCCGCTGCTGCGAGGCTTTAAGAGGTTACGAAGCTATTACCTATTTACGATACCCGGGGCCGTTAAATTCAAGGCCGTTACTCATATAGGTATGAAAAAACTCCAGATTGCGATACTCAGTGCTTTGCGCCTTAAACGGCTTGGCTCTAACCTGCTTGTTACAACCGCCGTATCTGCGGTGCAAGGTTCCGAAACCATCTCCATTTTTGTCCGCACCCGACCATTTGGCCCTGAATACCGGAAAGTGCGAAACTTGTCCAAGTCCTGGAGATAACAGGTCAGCCCGTACTTTTAACCCGGAACCATAAACATGACAATCCGCGCAAGCAAGATTAAGCTGACCGCGCTTGGCATAGAAAAATTTCTTGCCGGCTTCATATGCCGCTTTGGCTTTAGGGTCATCAGGAATCACTACGTTAATCTTTTTGCCCCGCCCCTCATAGGCTACATAAGCTGACAAATGCGCCAACTTACCTTTCTTGGCCTTAAGCGGCTTTTCGCCATTAGCCTGACGGCATTCATTAAGCGCGGACTCAAGAGTCTGAACTCTGGCTTTTTTTGCATCCCAATATGGGAACATCGGGCGAATTTCACCCACTGCTTTGCCTTTAAAACAAGATGAGTAGGTTTTACCATTTGCAAATGCTTTGTTCCACATTTTCCGTCCCCGGTCAACATACTCTTCATACGGTGGAAATTCCTCAATTGATTCCCATTGCTCACGTGAGCCCGCATCAATCGAATAAACTCCATTGACAAAATCCGCAAACTGGGTATCGGGGAATCTGGTTTTATAATAATCCCTGAACTTTGCCAAATCATCGGCCGGACCTGCCAGCACCACGCTGACTCCCAACATTAAACCAGTGCTTAAAGCTAATTTTAATTTTTTCATAAAGTCTCCTCTCCTCCTTACTTAACCTTGCTTTCACCGGAACTGGTATTGCCTTTATTATCTTTCCAGCTTATCTTTACCTTATCGCCCTTATCTCCCTTATACTTAAACCGAAAATAAGGATTTTTTGAAACAGCGGCGTTGATATTACCGCCCACTATTTTTTTACCGTTAGCCTCAACTGTCAACTCCTGGATAAAATGCGCCGGAATTTTCTTGCCGGTTTTTTTATCTTTACGGTTGCCGGTTTCCATAGGATGCGACAACAGACACTTGACATCAACCAATTCGCCTCTTTTTTTGGCTCTTACTTTAACTTTTGACATATTAATCTCCTTTTACTTAACCGCCGCAACCGCCGATTGTTACTTTAACTTCCTTTTGCGTATGATAGGTCGTATCACCTGCTTTTACCACAGCTACTACATTACCTGATTTGCCCATCTTAACTCTGGTGGCCGCAAAACCCGCAGCTCCTGGTTCAAAATTGAAATTTGCCGCAATAGGTGTCGGGTTGGACTCAATCAGCAAGGTTATACTACTCACCCCGTCAATACCCGTAGCATCAATGTCTATTGGAACTACCGCACCGTTTTCCGCGATTTTAGGGGCCTTCAGTTTTATCTTGTCACTGGCCTGGCCTTTGCCGGCATCCCCTAACGCTGTGCTAATATCCTTAGCCTCCATCATCGCTTTAGGCCATTCGGCCAAAGCATCCTTAACTGATAATAAACCTGCGCCAATTGCTGAAGTGAATGCTCCGCCTGCAACCGACCCTCGTAAAAATAGTCTTCTTTTCATAATACTGTTACTCCTAAGCTCCTATAGTGTGTATATATACTCGACAACTTTATCAATCTCTTGTTCCGAAATAATGCCATGTTTACCAAACGGTGGCATCATGGAATTCGGATTTTTTTTGGTAGCGTCCCAGATTTGCTCCCTAAGCATTTTCTTACTTGGGAACCTTTGCTGCATGGCGATAAGCGGCGGCGCAATATTACCCGGCTGACTGCCGTTGCCCATCACATGACAGGCCAAACAATTCCCTAATTTTCTATTTTCTGCAATCTTTTTGCCCTCTGCCGCCGTACCCGCATTAACAACCCCGGCCAGCAAAGAACTTGAAAAAAACGCAGCAACTATTAATTTCCTCATACTATATCCTCCTTAAAATTCTTTAAAACCTTGGACCGGCGTTTGCCTGATCTTTTGCCTGTTTCTGGGCTTGCTCAGCTTGAAACTTGGCCTTCTTAGCAAGCTTCATGGCTTTTTCCTTGTTGCCTTTTCCCAAGGCCTCTTTAGCTTTTTTGAGAAACTTCTCGGTATCCCGCCACAAAAAACCGGTCGTTTTGGCTTTTGCAATCTCAGTTTTTGCAGCTTCAATGGTGCCTTTTATCGAATCTCCGGCTACAGCCGCACCTGCAACTGCAACAGTCAAAAAAAGTGTGATTAACAATTTTTTCATATAACGTTTACTCCTGTTTTATCTTACTAAAATATACTCGTAATTGTTTTGATTGTAACTTCCCTAGCATTCAAGGGTCAATGATTTATAACATAAATTAATGCTTATGCAAAATTTATGTAAAGGATTTTTTTAAATAAAAATAAATACTTACTAATTGCTATTAAAAATCAATGTACTAAAGTATTTTAAAATATATTGATGTGGTTATGTCGCTCTGCAAATAATCAGCAAAATGCGGTCAAGAATTTTCATTCGCATCAATCCTCCGCATCGCATCAACCATCCATTGATAAGCTTCCCGGTTTATTTCCCTGGCGGTTTTACCTTGCGTATTAATTGCCCGGCCAATTAGGACTTTGATGGTTCCCGGGTATTTTACCAACCCGCGCCGATGCCAATATCTGCCGGCATTATGCGCGACCGGAACAATAGAAGCACCGGTATATTCGGCCAACACGCCGCCCCCTATTTTAAATTTACCAACTTTCCCCGGCGCGACCCTGGTGCCTTCAGGAAAAATCATAACTTTAATCCCTGCCTCCAACCTTTGCCTGCCAAGTTTTTTTAGCTGCTCAATGGCCTGACGCCCGGAGCTACGATTTATACCTATAGCCTTAATTAAACTTAAGCCCCAGCCAAAAAACGGTACCCATAAGAGACTGCGTTTTAAAATCCAAGCTATGGGAAATTTGAATATATCCTGCAACCCCATAGTCTCCCATGCGGATTGATGTTTGGCAAATATGATATAACCCGGGTGTTCAGGAATGTTTTCAATGCCTTCAACCTCATAGCCAAGGCCACAGGTAAATTGCAAAAACCACAAGCTGAAACTGTTCCAGCTCTGCGCCAGTTTGTACATGGCATTTTTAGAAAAAACTCTAAGCGACAACATGAGCAAAGCGGTAATTACAATCGATACCAGCATGACCGCAATATAGGTAAAAGATCTCAACGCCTGCATTATTATTTATGGTCGGTTTGCTCCAGGAAGTACTCCACGAAATCTGCCAAGTCATCGTAAACTGCAACCCCTTCCAGATCTACGTGGTTTTCCGCCTCAGTTTTCTCGCCATTTCCGGTTCTTACCAAAGCGGGTTTTATTTTCGCCTGCAGCGCGGCCTGTACGTCCTGTATTGAATCACCGACAAAAAATGTATTTTTAGGCTTGGCTCCGGTGCGTTCCATGGCTTCCAGCAATAAACCAGGTCTTGGTTTGCGGCAATCACACTCGATATCCGGCCCATGCGGACAAAACAGCATAAATTCCACCTTTGCATCATATTCCGCTAATTCTCGCTGCATTTTGATATTAATTTGCATAAGCTGATCCAGAGAAAATAATTCTTCACCAATACCTGGTTGATTGCTAACCACAACGCAAATCACCCCGGCCTGATTCAGTCTGGCAATAGCCTCGCCTACGCCTTCCATCAATTGCCATTCGTCCGGGGATTTTATAAGCTCAGCCGAAGCAAAATTTATCACCCCGTCTCGATTAAGCAGTGCCAGACGCTTCATGTCTAATCCCTGGTTGTTGTGATTTTGGAAATATCCGCCACTTGCAAAAACAACCTCCTGACTTCAGCCAACAAAGCTAATCGATTGTGTTTTATTGTTTTATCTTCTGTCATCACCATAACCTTATCAAAATATTCATTGATCGGGTCACGCAAAGATGCAAGCAAATTTAAGGCTTTGGCATAGTTAGCTGCCGCTACCGCATTGCTAACTGCCGCACTTACCTGGTTAAATGCTTCATGGAGCACTAATTCCTGATCTTCAACAAACAGGTTCGCGTCAATTTTACCGCCAGTCATAACTTGGGATTTTTTAAGCAAGTTGTCAATTCTTTTATTAGCCGCAGACAAACTCAGGGCGGCTTTATCCTGTAAGAAATCTCCAAGTGCAAGTTCACGTTTTATAAAATCTACAATATCCAATACGCCTGCGGCCCGAACTGCATCAAATACGTCAGATATAGTACCCTGCTCCATCCGTAAGTGTTTAAAGCGCTCCATAACAAACCCCAGCACTTTGTCAGACGCATCATCCTTAATTAAAGACCCAAGTAATTCTGCAGCATACTCCAGCAGTGCACGTAGATTCAGGATAAGCCCGCCTTCACTTATTATTCGCAATATGCTAATCGCGGCACGGCGCAAAGCAAAAGGGTCCTTGTCACCGGTTGGAGCAAGATCAATCCCGAAAATTCCAACCAATGTATCTATTTTGTCAGCCAGCGCCAAAGCCTTGCCAATTATAGAAGTCGGAATTTTATCTCCGGAAAATCTAGGCAGGTACTGCTCCTCAATAGCCTGTGCCACTTCCGGGTCTTCTCCTGCTGCCACGGCATAGTAACGGCCCATTATTCCTTGCAGCTTTGGAAACTCACCGACCATTGCGGATAAAAGATCGGACTTGGATAAATTAGCGGCACGCCGTGTATTTGCAACATCTGCGCCAATCCTGTCAGCAATGAAAAGAGCAAGCCCGGTTACTCGCTCCACTTTATCCTGGATGCTGCCCAGCCGCTCTTGATACACCACATCGGCAAGTTCGTGCCCCATTCCGGTCAAACCTTGTTTTAAGTCCTGCTGCCAAAAGAACAAGGCATCAGTCAATCTGGGGCGTATTACCCGTTCATTGCCTTCTCGCACTATATCCATATTTTTACTGTCTATATTACTGACGGTGATAAAGGCCGGCACGAGTTTTGCATCCCTAATAACCGGGAAAAACTTTTGATGATCCTGCATAAAGCTGATAATAGCCTCCGGCGGCACTTCCAGAAATTTCTCCGCAAAACTGCCGGCAGCTGCAACCGGATATTCAACCAAAGAGGTAACCTCATCCAAAAGATCCTCATCAATCCTAGCACAGGCATCAAGTTTGTTTGCCTCTGCCTCAACTTGCTGTCTGATTTTGGCTTTACGTTTGGTGAAATCAGCAATTACAAACGCAGCTTCGAGCCGGGATTCATAACTTGCAGGATCCTCAATTTTTATTGCTTGCGGATGATGGAACCTGTGTCCGTAGCTCACAGCACCTGCATGTATATCAAACATGCAAAACGGAATTACCTGATTTGCAAAAACTGCCAATAACCAATGCACCGGTCTTACAAAATCCTCAGTATGGCTGCCCCAACGCATTCTTTTGGCAATTGGTAATTTTTCCAGAGCGTTTTGCAGTATAATTGGTATTAATTTCTCGGTTGCCTGGCCCTTGATACGGCTGCGATAGCAATACCGCTTACCTTTGGCAGTCGTTTGAATTTCAAGCTCGCTTATACCGGCCTTACAGGATCTGGCAAACCCCTCCAAAGCCTTGGTGGGCGCACCGGTTGCGTCTATGGCAGCGGCATCCGCAGGCCCCTTGCGTATTTGTTCAATGTCTTCCTGCGACCTGGCAAGACCTTTTACCAAAACCGCCAGCCGTCTTGGAGTATAAAATCCTTTAAGTGATGCAAATTCAAGCCGGTTTTGCGCAAGAGCATTGCCAAACTCTCGCACCAAAGCTTCACCCAAGCCTGACAAGGATTTAGGCGGCAGCTCCTCAGTGCCAATTTCAATTATCAGATCGGCTCTGTCGCTCATTTATCAGAACCTAACATTGGAAAACCCAAGGCCTCGCGCCCGGCATAATAATTTTCAGCCACGGCTTTGGCCCGGGTTCTGACCCGGCCGATAAAGCGCGCCCTTTCCGTAACCGAAATCGCCTGCCTGGCATCCAGTAAATTAAATATATGTGAGGATTTAAGCACCATTTCATAGGCCGGCAAAGGCAAATTCTTTGCAATTAGTTTTTTATTTTCTGCCTCAAAATAGTCAAATTGGCGAAACAACTCGGCCACATCCGCAAGCTCAAAATTATATTTTGACATTTCAATCTCGTTTTGTCTGAACACATCACCATAGGTAACGCTGCCACCCGGAGTTTTGCTCCAAAGCAAATCATACACGCTGTCAACCTGCTGCAAATACATAGCAATGCGCTCCAGACCATAAGTTATCTCACCGCTTACCGGCTTACAGTCCAGACCGCCTATTTGCTGAAAATAGGTAAACTGGGTAATTTCCATGCCATTTAGCCATACTTCCCAACCCAAACCCCAGGCACCTAGAGTTGGTGATTCCCAATTATCTTCAACAAATCTGATATCGTGGATCAAAGGATCGATCCCAAGCTCCACCAAGGATTTTAGATATAAATCCTGGATATCATCAGGTGACGGTTTCAGCAGCACCTGCAATTGATAATAATGCTGCAAACGATTAGGGTTTTCCCCATAGCGCCCGTCAGTCGGACGGCGTGATGGCTGTACATAAGCCGCATACCATGGTTCAGGGCCTATAGCGCGCAAGGCGGTTGCCGGATGAAAAGTACCGGCGCCAACTTCCATATCCAAAGGCTGTGCAATAACACAACCCTGCGCCGCCCAAAAATGCTGTAGTCGGAAGATTAAATCCTGGAAACTTAACATGCCAGTTTGGTTGGGAAAAGCGTTAATTATAATACTAAAGATGAAACCGGTAACACCGAATAAGTAGTAGTATAGACAATTAAAATTTGTATTGACAAAATGTCAAAGACCAAAGTTATTTTATTCGTTTTAATTATCCTGGTAATCGGCAGCTGGTTTTATTTTGACCTTGGTCAATATGTCAGCTTTGAAAAGCTAAAACAAAACCAGAGTGCTTTACGGCAAATTGTCGCTGATAATTTCATAACCAGTATCATAGGGTTTTTTGTACTGTACATTGCCGTCACTGCCTTGTCTTTACCCGGCGCGGCAATCCTTACCCTTACCGGAGGGGCAATATTTGGTTTTATAACCGGCTTTATAATCGTATCCTTTGCTTCCAGCATAGGTGCAACTTTGGCTTTTTTGGTGGCAAGGTTTTTGCTACAAGATACGGTGCGCAGCAAATTTGCTAACAAACTTGAAATAATTAATAATGGGATTTATCAGGAAGGAGCGTTTTATCTTTTTACCTTGCGCCTGATCCCGGTAATTCCTTTTTTCGTGATTAATCTTGTGTTAGGCTTAACCAAAATGAAAGTCGCCACCTTTTATTGGGTAAGTCAATTGGGTATGCTGCCGGCTACTGTGATTTACGTAAATGCCGGCACTCAACTGGCAACTATAGAATCACCAAATGAAATACTCTCGGTCAAAATTGTCGGTTCTCTGGTTTTGCTGGGCTTGTTTCCGCTTGTCACAAAAAAACTTGTTGACTGGATGAAAAAAGAAAAAAATGCCAAAGTATGACAATAATCTGATAGTCATTGGAGCAGGTTCGGCAGGGCTGGTTTCGGCCTTGATTGCAACTACGGTAAAAGCTAAAGTAACCCTGATTGAGAAACATCAAATGGGCGGGGACTGCCTGAATACCGGGTGTGTGCCGTCCAAAGCCTTAATTCGTACCGCTAAACTTATAAAAAATATCCAGCAGGCAGACAAATACGGCTTGACACAGGCTAATTATGCGGTCGATTTTACCAAAGTTATGGCGCGGGTACACGAGGTTATAGCAAAAATTGCCCCTAATGATTCGGCGCAAAGGTATGAAAGTTTGGGGGTTAATGTGATTAAGGGCAAGGCAAAAATAGTTTCCCCGCATGCGGTTATGGTAAACGGTAAAACCCTTAGCACCAAAAATATAATTATCGCCAGTGGTGCCGAACCTTCCGTGCCGCCGGTCCCTGGTCTTGCCGATGTTGATTATTTGACTTCTGACAATTTGTGGCAGCTTGCAGAATTACCCCGAAAGCTGGTCATTCTAGGTGGCGGGCCAATTGGCTGTGAGATGGCCCAGGCCTTTGCCAGACTTGGCAGCGAGGTTTATCAGTTTGAGATGGCAGAGCGCATAATGGCAAGGGAAGATGTCGAAGTTTCCGAACTTATCAACGAACAATTTAAGGCAGAAGGTATAAACCTGCTATTGCGCACTAAAACCAGACAGATTGGAATTGCAGACGGCAGAAAATATATAGAATACGAGCAGGAAGACAAGGTAAAACGACTGGAATTTGACACGATTTTGGTCGCGGTTGGCAGGAAAGCCAAGGTGACCGGCTTTGGTCTTGAGGACATTGGCGTAAATTTAAGAGCAAACCAAACCATTGAAGTTGACGATTTTTTACGCACTAATATTCCGAATATTTTTATCGCCGGCGATGCTGCCGGACCTTTGCAATTTACCCATACGGCTTCACATCAAGCCTGGTTTGCGACGGTAAATGCCCTGTTTGGCGGATTTAAAAAGTTTAAGATTGATTACCGGGTAATCCCGAAAGTTACCTTTACCGACCCTGAAGTTGCAAGTGTCGGCATTAATGAGCTTGAGGCTAAAGATAAAAATATACCTTATGAAACCAGCATATTTAATATGGATGAACTAGACCGGGCAATTACCGATAGTTCCGCTCAAGGCTGGGTTAAGGTCTTGACCGTGCCTGGCAAAGACAAGATACTGGGGGTAACCATAGTCGCCGAGCATGCCGGTGAAATACTGCCAGAGTTTGTGCTGGCAATGAAACACGGTTTAGGTCTTAACAAAATTTTAGCCACAGTCCACGCTTATCCTACTCTATCGGAGGCTAACAAATATGTAGCGGGGGTATGGAAAAAACAACATGCGCCACAAAAAGTTTTACAATTTTTGGAGAAATTTCACCAATGGATGAGATAACCAGCAAGGTTCAGGAATATTACGGTAAGATCCTGACGACTACTAATGATCTGAAAACTTCTACCTGTTGTGACAGTGACACAACACCGGATTGGCTCAAAGCACCCATGGCCAACATTCATCCCGAGGTTGCCGGCAGGTATTATGGCTGCGGCTTGGTAGCGCCTGAAAAGTTATTAGGCGCGAGAATTTTGGATTTGGGTTCCGGCTCCGGGCGTGATTGTTATTTACTGTCACAATTGGTTGGTGAGTCTGGATTCGTGCTTGGAGTGGACATGACTGACGAGCAATTGGCAGTTGCTAACAAGCACCTTGAATTTCATCGGGAAAAATTCAACTATGGCAAATCCAATGTTGAGTTCAAAAAAGGCAGGATAGAACACCTGGATCAACTAGAGCTGCCGGATAATTACTTTGACATCATAGTTTCCAATTGTGTGATTAATTTGTCGGCGGATAAAGCAGCCGTGTTTAAAGAGGCCTACAGAGTATTAAAACCCGGTGGAGAAATGTACTTTGCCGATGTATATGCAAACAAACGCATGTCCAGAGAATTAATCGAAGATCCGATATTATATGGCGAGTGTTTAAGCGGTGCCTTGTACTGGAATGATTTTTTCAGGTTAGCCCGCAAGGCAGGCTTTACTGATCCTCGGCTGGTTTCCAGCAGAGTACTTGAGATGCATAACAAGGAGATTGAAGCCAAAACTCAAGATATAGAGTTTTATTCTACAACCTACAGACTGTTTAAAATCCTGGAACTTGAAGAGCAATGTGAGGATTATGGCCAGACAGTCAGATATTTGGGCAGTATCAAAAACCAACCGCATGAGTTCAAACTTGATGCCAACAATATTTTTACTACCGACCAAATGACCCCGGTCTGCGGTAATACTTATCGTATGTTGGCAGAGGGGAGGTTTGCGGCGGACTTTGAGTTTTTCGGCGACTTTAGCGCTCATCATGGTGGTTTTAACGGCTGCGGCACTAACCAACCGGATGATATTGACAAAACTGCTTGTTGCTAAATCAGAATACTAATCCGACGCCAAGAAACAATTCTGTGGCTTTCAAGGCATCTTTTACTGTAAAGTTAGTATCAGAGTAGGTAAACTTGCTATCACCCAGATCTACGTAACGCAGCCCAAGTTCAATACCAACATTTGGTCTGACTTTATAAGTAAATCCTGCGCCTAAAGCATAAACAAATTCACGCCTGGCATCATTAATTAAGACTTCGCTGCCACTTATCACCTCGTTAGTGGCAGATCCTACTCCCGCATTCAAACTTAGCACAAGATTTGTCCCCTTAAGAAAGTCATAATTAACATTAAACATGAGCCTTTTGCTTTTGGTTTTTACATCGACTTTGTCAAGATTTATATAGTCAAGCCCGGGGTTGATAACATATTCAAGTTCAATTCTAAAATTGCTTCCAGCAAACTTCCTGCCAGCGGCAAATGAATACAAATAGTCAGAATTGTCAGACTCACCATGAGAATGAGAATAACCATCATGAAAATGGGTAAAGCGACGATTTAGCCTGGCTCTTATTTCATCGCTATAAAAACTAGTAAATCCTCCCCGAACCCCAATATAGTTAAATGAGCTTTTTGTGTATGATTCAGTAAATTTGTTATACGCTTCTTCCTCACTATCAGCCACCACCAAACCAGGTGCTAAAATCCAACCAGTAATTAATATTGCACTTGCTTTATTCACCACTTAACACCTGTTGGCTCTCTCCTGCCGCTACCTGGTTTCTTTACCTATGACGCGGACGCGTGTGCTCCGGCCTTGACGGGCGATGCGCTCTATGGTGTCCGTGTTTATGGTGTCCATGTTTGTGATGCCCATGTCTGTGATATCCATGTTTGTGATGCCCATGTCTGTGATATCCATGTTTGTGATGCCCATGACTATGCCGATGGTAACCTCCATGACTATGTTTCCACGTCCAACAGCCACTTAGAAAAAAACTGACAGAAATAATAACTAATAGATTTTTCATAAAATTACCTCGTTTCTTGGTCGTGTGACCAGATAATAGCCCCTAAGTTCAAGACGAGAGTGAAATTTTTATCCGGCTTCTTCTTTTCCAAACGGCATCACTCTTCTGGATTTGGTCTTATTATAGAAGTAAATTTTAGTTACTCACCACCTTGCAACAACAGCCCCGCTCTTCGCACTACATTGAAAATATATAAATAAAACCATACAGCCAATGCAAGATAAATAATGTTCAGTCCCAAGGCTTGCAGGAGGTAGTCTGTGGCAATAAGCTCATGCTCTATGCTATAGCGCAAACCCTCAAATACATGAGTTGCCGGTAACATATATGCAATTTTGTGTAAATATTGCGGCAAGGTGTTAACAGGATAATAAATGGCACTTAAAGGTGCCAGAGCAAAAACCAAAATCCAGGCCAGACTTTCGGCTCCTAAACCATAACGCATGACCAGGGCCGCCACTACCAGACCTAAAGACCAGCCCATCATGGACAAATTAAGATAAAAGCCTATCAAACTAACCCCAACACTTGCCAGATTAAAGCCATAGATTAAATATGCCAAAAGCGCGGCAATACTTATGCCAATCAGCGTACGGATAAAACTTATAAGCAACATGGCAACTATATGCTCATATGGACGCAAGGGGCTTAAATATAAATGCCCTAGATTATTGGAATAAACTTCCTCGAAAAAAACCAGGCTTACCCCAAGGTGGCTGCGAAACATTACATCCCACAACAATACGGCACCCAGCAGCATAGCCAATACCAGAGAGGAAAAATCCGAGTTATTGATCATAAATTTTGAAATAAGACCCCAGATTAACATTTGCACTGTCGGCCAGTAGAAAAGTTCCATGAGCCTGGGCCAGGAGCGGCGCAGCACATACGAATAACGCAATAGCATGGCGTATATTCGGTAAATCATACGATGACGCCTTGTCTGGCAAGATGCAAAAACACCTCTTCCATACTGGATTTTTCATAACGGGCAAATAGTTCGCGCGGACGGCCACGATCAATAATCTGCCCCTGATTCATTAACAACACGGAGGAACAAAGCTTTTCAACCTCCAGCATATTATGTGAAGCAAGCAACACGGTCGATTCGTGAGCCGCAACATAATTCACCAGCATAGTACGTAATCTGTCAGCAACATCAGGATCCAAAGACGCGGTTGGCTCATCCAGCAATAAAAGTTTTGGCTTGTTGAGTAAGGCTTTAGCTAACATCACCCGGGTTTTTTGTCCGGCTGACAAACTGCCATAACGCTGCTTGAGTAAAGATTGTAAACTCAGCTCACAGGACAATTCATCAATTCTGGCGGCCACTTGTCTAACTCCGTAAAGTCTTGCATAAACCGCCAGGTTTTCTGCAACTGTTAGGCGTTTGGGCAGATCCACATAGGGGGAAGAAAAATTCATCATCGATAAAATTTCAAAGCGATTTTTGCATAAATCCTTGCCAAAAATCTTAATCTGGCCCGAATCAGGAATCAGCAAGCCCAGCAGCATAGCGATAGTTGTGGTTTTCCCTGCGCCATTACCGCCCAAAAGACCGATAAACTCACCCTTTGGTATATCAAAACTTATATTATCTACCGCCAGTACTGATTTGAACTGTTTGCTAAGACCAGCTACTCGTACTACGTGCTCCGGCATTTACTGATCTAACAAAGTATATTTTTTGTTTTGTACCGCAATTTCCGGCAGAGTTCTTTTTATTTCAAACCAATCATAGGCTGGCTTTAAACTTTGCCAGAATGAATACCACTTATGGGTTGCATGCTGTTTGAGGTTTTCATTATTCAACCTGAAAGGAAAGATATGCACATTAAATCTATGTTGACCATTATCTAGCGCCGCGCTTGCCATATTGTACACTTCGGTAATTCCGGCGTCGGTAATAGCATAGCAGCCTATGGACAAGCAGCTGCCGTGCACCATCAAAAAATCGCCAGTGCGGTTGTGCGCCCTGTCATACTTGTTGGGGTATCCCAGATTAAACGCAAGGTGGTATTTGCTGTTGGGGTTTAGCTGATTTTTGCTGACAGTGTAAAAACCCTCCGGGCTTTGGCGGTCGCCCTGTTTTAGTTTCGGACCCAAAGTCCCAGACCACCGGCAAATTGGGTAAGTTTTTACATGGACAAATTTTTTATTTTTTTGCATCCATACTTCCAGCTCGGAACTTTGCTTGAAAATTCTTATAAAAACCGGCAGGCCATAGCGCAATTTTTTGCTCGTTAGCATTTCATTAATATTCTGCCTGGCTATGTCGTTTTCAATTTTTTTAGTTTTTTGGTAGTTATCCAAAGTCCACCAAATAGTCCCGGCTACTATACCGGCCAATAGTAAACCAACTACGTACTTCAACTAAAAATAACTCTGGTTTACCAAAAAATGCGCCCAGACGCTGGCAAAGTAGCCAAGAGCAATAACCGGAGTCCATCTAAGGTGTCCAAAAAATGTGTATTTTCCATGTGCCTGGCCCATAAGAGCCACCCCTGCCGCAGAGCCAATCGACAACATGGAACCACCAACTCCGGCAGTTAAAGTGGCAAGCAGCCATTGTCCCTGACTCATATCAGGATCCATAGTCAAAACCGCAAACATTACCGGGATATTATCAATTATCGCCGATAAAATTCCCACCATGATGTTGGCATAGGTCGCGCCCCAATCTATGTACATAAACTGTGAAACATAGGCGAGATAACCAATAAAACCAAGCCCGCCTACGCATAACACCACGCCATAAAAGAAAAACAGGGTATCCCATTCAGCCCTGGCAATTTTCCTGAAAACATCAAACCCTTGCTGACCACTAACATCAATATTTGCCAGATCCTGTGCATCATGCTGAGCTACAAACTCCTTGTCAGCCGTGATTTTTATGTAATAGCCAAAAAATTGTAAATAAGCAAGACCAGTCAACATACCTATTACTGGCGGCAAATGTAGAAAATTATGAAAGCTTACAGCAGTGACAATAGTTAACAAAAACAGCAGCATAATGCGCTTGGCACCGCGTTTCATTTCGACGGCCCCATCGCTGACGGCAGGTTTTTCATTTGGCACCGCAAAATGCATGATGGCAGCTGGCACCAGGTAATTTACCACTGAAGGCACAAACAGCGCAAAGAACGTGAAAAAATCCACCTCACCAGCCTGCCATACCATCAAGGTGGTAATATCGCCAAACGGGCTGAACGCGCCACCGGCATTAGCCGCTACCACAATATTAATACAGCCTATACTTATAAACTTGTTATTATCACCGCCTACCGCTAATATCACCGCACACATTAAAAGTGCTGTGGTCAGATTGTCGGCGATTGGAGAGATAAAAAACGATAAAATACCAGTCAACCAAAAAAGCTGTCTAAAACCAAATTGCCTTAAAACCAACCAGGATCTTAGGGTTCTAAATACATTACGCTCAGCCATGGCGTTGATATAGGTCATAGCTACTAATAAAAATAACATCAACTCGGAAAATTCAAGAAAATTATGCCGCACTGCCTGCTCGACGACATGTGGCACATTTTCCGCGCTGTAAACCAAAGCGATCATGACCCAAATGATGCCAGCAGCAAGCACCACTGGTTTGGATTTTCTAAGTTTGGTAAACTCTTCTGCTATAACCAAAATATAGGCCAGAGCAAAAACTGTAATTGCCAGATAACCCACTGTATGCGTGGTTAGATCAAGCCGTTTGCCAATACCGCCGTCTGCCGCGGCCAAAGATATTTCCGGCAAACAGAACAAAATTAAAGTAATAATACTCGTGTACAACATAAATCTTCAGGTGGGGACGCTACTCTTTTAATTTAATCTTAAGAATTCCTTCTGCCACATGTATATTGTCTATACCGTCTGCGAAAGATTTCCATGCTCCATCGCCGCCACCAAACTCCTTAACCAGATCTACATTCTTTAAATTTCCTAACCAGGCATTGGGAATCGGCACTCCCCACAAGCTAACTCCTTTTAAAATTATAACCGGGCGGCCGGCTGCATAAGACATTTCAAGCCCGGCAGTGACTTTTACCGTTTTCCCGCCTAAAACCGGGAAATCCTGGTCCAGAGGGATTATTGCCTTGGCACTGGCTAAATTAGCCGACAAGTCTATTACCACTCTATCTGCAATATCAGTATTCTTAGCCAGTAATGCATTTAGTTCTTTTTCAGTAAAATTTATCTCTCGAGTAGCGTTTTCTTCAGTATAGACCTCAGGTTCTGCATTTTCCTGCTCGTTTGAATACGCCGGCAAACCAAATTGCTTTAACTTACTGTTTAGAACTCTTTCTTCTTTTTGACTTAATTCAACCTCAGAAAATTTTTTCGGAAACACATAACGATTAAGCACAAATATAGTTAAGGCGACCGTAATCAGAACTGTTACCAATACAATACCAAATGTGCGCATAAAGTATTTTACTCAAATAAAGCGCAAGAATTGTAACATATTCGTCACGATTCCAATGCCCCATCCTTTTTAAACATTTCCCTTATGCCACGGATGGCCTGTCTGGTACGGTGCTCATTCTCAATTAAGGCAAATCGTACATAATCATCACCATGTAAGCCAAAGCCAATGCCAGGCGATACTGCGACTTTGGCATCGTTTATCAGTTTTTTTGCAAAATCCAGGGATTTTAGATCCTTATATATTTCAGGAATTTTGGCCCATATGTACATAGTAGCCTGCGGTTTTGCCACTTGCCAATTAATTGTTGCCAGACCATCGTGCAAGGTGTCGCGTCTGCTTTGATACATATCACAAATATTTTGCACACAGGATTGGTCTTCCTCCAACGCAGTAATAGCCGCCACCTGAATTGGAGTAAACATTCCATAATCAAGATATGATTTCATCCGAGTCAAAGCGTTTACCAATTCTTTATTGCCAACCATAAAACCGACCCGCCAGCCTGGCATATTGTAGGTTTTGGACAAAGAATAAAACTCAACCGCGATATCTTTAGCTCCTGCAACCTGCAATATGGAAGGTGGTGTATAGCCGTCAAATACTATTTCGGCATATGCAAGATCCTGAATCACCCAAATTCCATGCTTTTTGGCAATTTTTATGACTTTATCGAAAAACTCCAGTTCCACACATTCAGCGGTGGGATTGGAAGGAAAATTTAGCACCAGCATTTTGGGTTTAGGCCAACTTTCATTGATTGCATTTTCAAGCTCGGCAAAAAAACCGAACTCGGTGTTTAGCGGCACATGCCTGATATCAGCTCCGGATATTACAAAACCGTAGGGATGAATTGGGTATGAGGGATTAGGCACTAAAACCGTATCTCCAGGTCCGGTAGTGGCAAGCGCCAGATGCGCCAAACCCTCTTTGGAGCCAATGGTCACTATAGCTTCGGTTTCAGGCTCCAGGTCTACATCGAATTTAGTTTTATACCAATTGCATATCGCTTGTCTTAATCTTGGAATGCCGCGTGACACGGAATAGCGATGAGTGTTACCCCTTTGCGCAGCCTCTACCAGCTTATCCACTATGTGTTGTGGAGTTGCCCGGTCAGGATTGCCCATGCCAAAGTCAATAATATCTTCACCCGCCGCGCGCGCTTTGGCTTTTAGCTCATTCACAATATTGAATACATACGGCGGCAAACGGCCTATTCTTCTAAAAGAATCATCCGGCAGGTTTACTTTGGTATCAGACATGCAGTAATCCGGTTGCTGAGTAATTGCTAAGCTTAGCGCAGATTAAAACATGAATTTGTATTTTATGGGCTATAATTAGAAGCGTATATTTGTCATCCTCGAATTAATAGTGCCCCCAAAAACGTATATACAGCTTCATCAAAAGCGGGGATATTAATGTGGTTAGTGCTATTACCATGACCATTGCCGTATAGATTTGATTATCAAATGCGCCTGCGGCGCGGCCAAGCTCAGCAAAAATCAGACCTACTTCTCCCCTTGGCGACATGGCAAGGCCTACAATCACCGTGATTGATCTTGATTTCCTCAAAAGCATGGCGCCAATGAATTTTCCCGCTACCGCTAAAGCAAAAAAGAATAACGAAAATTCCCAGATAAACATTGATGACCAATTGATATCCTGAAGATTAATGGTTAAACCAACATACACGAAAAAAATTGGAGTGAACAGATGTGCAATTGGCCGCATCCCGTATTCAATTCGCTTGGCAAATAACGAGTCGGTTTTTAAAGCCAGGCCAAACGGTAAAAAAAATCTGCGTGATAAAGCCAACCCCGCGGCAAATCCGCCTAATAGCTCAGGAGCTCCTACCGCATGAGATAACAATGCAAAAAAAAGTACTAATGAAACAATAGTTGTTGGAATTAACCCCGGAACATCGCTAAACTTATCTGCTTTTTTAATTAACAGCGAAATAATTTTTGCCATGACCGGAGCTATCATAAAGAACAGGAATATAAACAATAAAACTTTACCAAGATTAATGAAGTTGATACCACCCCCGATTGAAAACTCGTAAAGCAGGGACAATAACACAACCCCCAAAACATCATCAATAACCGCGGCTCCCAACACAATTTGTCCTTCCTGGTTATGAAGTCTTTTAAGATTTGCAAGCACTCTGGCGGTAATTCCGATACTGGTTGCAGTTAATGCTCCGCCAATAAACATTGCAGTTAATAACTCTTGTTTGAAAATAAACCAGGCGGCAACAGTGCCAAACACAAAGGGCAATATAAAGCCTGATATGGCAACTATGGTTGAATTTCGCCCGGAGCGTACAAGTGCGCGCACATCAGTTTCCAGACCAACCTGAAACAGCAGCATGATAATGCCTATTTCAGCCATAAGTCTTAATAAATCGCCAGGCTCAATCCAACCTAGCAAACCCGGGCCAAGCACTACGCCTGCCAGCAGCTCGCCAATTACAGAAGGTATGCCAATAAAATACGCAATCTCGGCAAAAATCCGCGCGACAAGCAAAACAACCAATAAATTAAGAAAAAAAGAATGTGTTTCCAAAATTTTAGTAACTTAATCCAGCGTTACAAATTCAAGTTGTAAACTCCTCACTACCCAGAAGTCTACCCGTATTTACTTGACAGATATAAATTTATTTTTTCAAGGATACTGCAAACAAAAATATCGGGTTACTATTTTGGTATAATCCTAGGGATTTCCTTATAAATATCAATGAAACCGTCCGCACAAGAGTTTTTAGCCCAGGAACACAAGGCAATTACTATTATTGGTATGTCCGGAGTTGGCAAAACAACTTTGGCAAATAAACTACCGTATTCTGACTGGTTTCATTATTCAGGAGATTACCGCATTGGTTCACATTACCTGGATGAACCGATTATGGATAATATCAAGGTCAAAGCCATGCAAATTCCATTTTTACGTGATCTTTTGCGCAGTGATTCAATTTATCTTGGTAACAACATAACTATTCATAATCTGGAACCGGTATCAACATTCCTGGGAAAACTTGGTAATCCTGAGCAGGGCGGATTGTTGCCGGATAAATTTAAACAAAGGCAGGAATTACATCGACAAGCAGAGATCAAGGCTATGCTGGATGTGCCGGCTTTCAAGCAAAAAGCCTGGGAAATTTATCAATATCCGCATTTTATCAATGATGTTGGTGGCAGCATTTGCGAAGTTGCGACTACTGAGGTGTTAGAAGTGCTGGCTAAACATACCGTAATACTGTTTTTAAAATCTGACAAACTAATGGAACAGGAGCTTATGAGACGAGCGGAAGAAAACCCCAAGCCTTATTATTATCAGCCTAAGTTCCTGGATGAACAAATTGAAATATTTTTGCAAAGCTATAATTTGTCAGGTCCTGAAAGAATTAATCCGGACGAGTTTTCACGCTGGATATTTCCCAGGTTGCTAGAGCATAGAAAACCTTTATATCAAAATATCGCGGACAAATACGGCTATACCCTGAATGCAGCCGAAATAGTTGATATAGAAAATGAACAGGAACTTATGAACTGGATAGCCGAAATATTAGATTCATGACAAAATTTATATTTGTAACCGGCGGGGTTGTCTCTTCATTAGGCAAGGGTATAGTGGGAGCTTCTCTGGGTGCTATTCTGGAATCACGTGGACTTAAAGTCAGCATGATGAAACTTGACCCTTACCTTAATGTTGACCCTGGCACTATGAGCCCGTTTCAACATGGAGAGGTTTTTGTAACCGAGGATGGGACCGAGACTGATCTGGATCTTGGTCATTATGAGAGGTTCGTACGAACTAAAATGACCAAGGATCACAATTTTACCTCAGGCAAGATTTATGAATCAGTCATAAAAAAAGAACGACGCGGCGATTATCTGGGGGCAACCGTGCAGGTTATTCCACATGTTACTGACGAAATTAAAAACTCTATCATAAAATGTGTACACGATATTGATGTGTTGATTGTGGAAATTGGCGGCACGGTTGGCGATATAGAATCCCAACCCTTTTTGGAGGCGATAAGACAACTGGGGTTGGAGTCAGGACGCAAAAATGCCTTGTTTTTACACCTTACCTTGTTACCGTGGATAGAAGTATCAGGAGAATTAAAAACCAAGCCCACCCAACACTCAGTCAAAGAATTGCGTGGAATTGGTATCCAGCCTGATGTGCTGGTATGCCGGGCGGATCGCGAGCTGCCAAAAGGCGAGAAAAGCAAAATTGCGCTATTTACTAATGTTGAGGAACAAGCGGTTATCTCTGCCCTGGATGCTGATAGTATTTATAAAATTCCTTCCATGTTGCATGCGCAAAATTTGGATCGCATAGTAGTGGACAAATTGCATATTAATGCGCCTAGAGCCGATCTTTCCGAGTGGGTTCAGGTGGCAAAAGCTCTTAACAATCCAAAGTCGTCTGTCACTATAGGCATGGTCGGTAAATATACTGACTTGACTGAGGCGTATAAATCCTTATCTGAAGCTCTGATTCACGCCGGCATTAAAACTGCAAACAGTATAAACATAAAATATATAGACGCAGAGCTTATAGAAAAAGATGATCTGTCAGAACTTGCCAAAGTGGATGCCTTATTAGTCCCGGGAGGCTTTGGCAACCGAGGGGTAGAGGGTAAAATAAGAACTGTACAATATGCCAGGGAACACAATATTCCGTATCTTGGAATTTGCCTTGGTATGCAGGTGGCGGTAATTGAATATGCCAGAAATGTTGCCGGAATGCCGGGGGCTCATAGTACTGAGTTTAACCCTGATACAGATTATCCTGTAATAGCTCTGGTGACTGAGTGGCTGGACCAGTCAGGCAATATAGAAAACCGGAATCATGACTCAGATAAAGGTGGAACCATGCGCCTTGGCGGGCAGGAGTGTAAATTATCTCTGGATAGCAAGGCTTTTACAATGTATGGCAAGGAGATCATTATGGAGCGTCATCGACACCGATATGAGGTAAATAGTAATTTAATTGCTAAAATAACTGCCAGCGGACTTAAAGTAGCCGGTACTTCTACCGACGGCAAACTTGTGGAAATGGTGGAAATAACCGAACATCCCTGGTTTGTCGCCTGCCAATTTCACCCAGAATTCACCTCGTCCCCACGTGACGGACACCCCCTGTTTACCAGCTATATAAAAGCGGCACTGAAATATAAGGCTAAAAAGAAAAAATGAAATTATTTGCCAATCTTGAAGTAGGACTGAACAAGCCATTTATTTTAATCGCCGGACCCTGTGCGATTGAAAGTGAACAACTGGCCTTGAGTACCGCCGAGAAATTAAAAGAAATTACAAAAGAGCTTGGCATAGGTTTTGTCTATAAATCATCCTTTGATAAAGCCAATCGTACCTCAATCAAAAGTCCGCGCGGTCCTGGGCTTGAGCAAGGTCTTAAAATATTGGCTAAAGTCAAACAGGAAATTGGAGTTAGAATACTAACCGATGTGCATGAAGATACACCGTTAGATGAAGTTACAGATGTGGTGGATGTTCTGCAAACTCCGGCATTTTTATGCCGTCAGACCAATTTTATCCTTAAAGTTGCCGCACAAGGCAAGCCTGTGAATATTAAAAAAGGCCAATTTATGGCACCACAAGCCATGCGCCATGTGGTGGAAAAAGCCAGAGCTGCAGGCAATGAACAAATAATGGTATGTGAACGTGGTGCAAGTTTTGGTTATTCTGATTTGATCGCGGATATGCGCTCTTTAATGATAATGCGCCAAACTGCATGCCCTGTAATATTTGATGCCACGCATTCAGTGCAACAACCTGCCGGGCAGAGAGCAGCATCCGGCGGCAAACGGGAGCTCGTGCCAATACTGGCTAGAGCTGCAATCGCGGCGGGAGTTGCCGGGATATTTATTGAAACTCATCCAGAGCCCGATAAAGCTTTAAGTGATGGGCCTAACAGTTATCCACTTGGCAAGATAAAGAGTTTGCTTGAAACTTTAAAGTCTTTGGATCAGTTGGTTAAAAGTAAGCCTTGGGCAGAAAATAATTTATAAAGTATGAAAAATTATCCACAAACACTAAAAGCAAAACTTGCCAAGATTGAATTATTAGTGCTGGATGTTGATGGAGTTTTAGCTGATGGTTCTATGGTTTATGACCGAAACGGCCTGAGCTTAAAAAATTTTAATTCACTGGATGGTTTTGCTATTGTTATGGCGCGACATGCCAAAATACGTTGCGCGATCCTAACGTCCAGAAAATCTGCTGCGGTCGCAAAGCGAGCCCAAGACCTCAAATTTGATTTTTATGAAGCGGGACATGAGCATAAAATTCCGGCATTGCAAAATATTATGCGTATGGCTAATGTCAACAAGGAACAAACCTTGTTCATGGGCGATGACTTGCCTGATTTGGCATGTATGTCATATGTTGGAATATTCGTTGCCCCGAAAAATGCGGCTGAGCGTGTTAAGGAATTTGCTGATTGGCAAACGGAAAACACAGGCGGCAATGGCGCGGTCAGAGAAATGATAGAGGGATTACTTAGAGCTCAAGATAGACTTGAGCAAATAGAAGATTATTTTCTAAAGGAACAAGAGCAAAATGTCTAATATCAAGGAGATAATAGCCAGACAAATTATAGACTCCAGAGGCAATCCTACTGTAGAGGCTGAAGTGTTGTTGGACTCAGGAGTCTGGGGGCGCGCGGCGGTACCATCTGGAGCTTCAACAGGTTCCAGAGAGGCCATAGAGCTAAGAGATAATGACAAAACCAAATTTGGTGGCAAGGGAGTATTGAATGCGGTAAAAAATATAGAAATTGAAATTGCTCCGGCACTAATTGGCATGGATAGTAATGATCAAATAACAATAGATAAGAAAATGCTCGAACTTGATGGCACTGATAATAAGGGAAGACTGGGCGCCAATGCAATTTTGGCAGTATCTTTGGCTAACGCCCATGCCAACGCCGAAGAATCTGGTAAAGCTCTGTACGAGTCTTTAACCCCTGCTGGTGATTTTTTACTGCCGGTACCTATGATGAATATCATAAACGGCGGTGAACATGCAGATAATAGTGTGGATTTACAAGAGTTTATGATTCTGCCGGTTGGGGCATCTTCAATTACCGAGACCGTGCGCTTTGGCGCGGAGATTTTTCATGCGCTAAAGTCAGTCCTGGCAGGAAAAAATTTAAGTACTGCGGTTGGTGATGAAGGTGGTTTTGCTCCGGATCTGGCATCCAATGAAGCGGCGATTGAGGTAATTTTACAAGCAATTACCACTGCAGGCTTTAAGCCTGGTAGTGATATTTACTTAGGGTTGGATGCGGCAAGTTCTGAATTTTACCATGATGGTAAATATCACCTTGCTGCTGAAAATAAAGCTTTTGATTCCACAGGCATGATAGATTTTCTGGAAAACTGGGTCAGGCAATACCCTATCATATCAATTGAAGATGGTCTGGACGAAAGTGATTGGGACGGATGGGCCGAACTTACCAGACGCTTGGGTGATAAAGTACAGTTAGTTGGTGATGATTTGTTCGTAACTAATCCCAAAATTTTTAAACAAGGTATTGAAAGGTCAATTGCTAATTCAATTTTGATAAAACTTAATCAAATAGGGACTTTAAGTGAAACCATGGAGGCTATTAACATGGCCAAAGCTCATAATTACACTGCCGTAGTTTCACACCGCTCCGGCGAAACCGAAGATACCACCATCGCAGATCTGGCGGTAGCCACGGCCTGTGGTCAAATAAAAACCGGATCCATGTCACGTTCAGACCGGGTTGCCAAATACAACCAGTTAATCAGAATTGAAGAAAAACTGGGATCCGGCGCTAAATATGCCGGCAGCAGTGCATTTTATAATATAGAAACTTTATCCTGAAATTTGTGCAGACAGGTAAAAGATATTGGATCTGGTTTTTGGTGGTGATTTTTTTATATCTGCAGTACTTGCTTTGGTTCTCTCACAGAGGGTTATTCAGTGTCTGGCATCTTAAAGAGTCAATAGAGCAACAGAAAACATTAAACAGCAGACTTAAAGAATGTAACAGATTGCTAAAAGAAGAAATTATTTATCTTAGAAAAAATCAACAAGCACTTGAAGAACGTGCACGATTTGAACTTGATATGATAAAACCTGGCGAGATTTATATCCAAATCAAAGATAAAAATCTAAGTGACCACCGCAATACGGAAATAAACGAGAAATGTCAATTTGGGCAATAGTTCCGGCCGCCGGTGTCGGCAGCCGCATTGGTGGAACAACTCCCAAGCAATATTTAAAGCTCGCAGGGCTGCCAATTATACAAAGAACCATACACAAGCTATCTCAAGTTGGCAAAATAAACTCGTGTATAGTGGCACTAAATGCTGACGACAGAGACTTTGTAAACCTTGAGCTACCGGAGTCTATGCAGATCAAAACTATAACTGGAGGAAATGAAAGAGTTGATTCTGTATTTAATTGCCTTGAATATTTGCATACGACAGGAGCTAAAGCTGATGACTGGGTGCTGGTACATGATGCGGGAAGGCCATTGGTTAAACTTCAGGATATTGAAAATCTGTTAACAAAAATATTAGATTCAGATATAGGAGGAATTCTGGCCGTGCCCGCTAGCGATACTGTAAAAATACACGAGGACAATACTATTAAAACTATAGACCGAAAAAAAATTTGGCTGGCTCTAACCCCGCAAGTATTTAGGTTTGGCTTGCTTTACGATGCTTTAAAAAACGCTAAGAGAAAAAGCCTGACTATAACCGATGAGGCACAAGCAATTGAGCTAATGGGGCTGTCGCCAATACTAGTTGCCGGCAGTAAAACCAATATCAAAATCACCTACCCTGAGGATTTAACTTATGCCAAATGGCTTTTGGGAAATGAAGGATAGAATATGCGTATAGGTCATGGCTTCGATGTCCATAGATTTGAGGCTGATAAACCTTTAATGCTCTGTGGAATTCACGTGCCCCACCCCTACGGTTTGCAAGCGCATTCTGATGGTGATGTGGCAATCCATGCTTTATGTGATGCGCTTTTAGGCACTGTGGCTTTAGGTGACATTGGTCAGCATTTTCCTGATAGCGAAATTAAGAATAAAAATCGTAATAGTGCGGAGTTTTTGGGGGAAATTTATGAAATGATACGGGCGGCTGGTTTTGTTTTGGAAAATATGGATTTAACTATAATTGCCGAACAACCAAAGCTTGCACCACATATAAAAAAAATGCGTAAATCACTGGCCACAATACTTGAAACTAAAATTACTAAAATCAGCATTAAAGCCACTACTACCGAAGGCTTAGGGTTTACCGGCAAGGATCAGGGAATGGCAGCGCAGGCGGTGGTGTTGGTGAGATCAGAGGCTAATTAGTTTGCCTCTTTGCGTTATATGACGAGGATAACCTGATAGTACCGCTCTTGCTAGCCCCCTATAACCTCAAGTATGATTTATGCTAGAATCTTGTCATGTCGTAGTTCTAGGGAATTCTGAAAATCTGAGGACACTAGTTATGAAATTCTGGATAAAAATACTTTGTGCGGTTTTTCTCATTGCAGGGCTTGCAGCCTGCGTGAAGTCTAACAGAGACTATGGGCGACATATTTCCAGTATTGAACTTAAAGACAAAGTCAGAATACCTGAAGGCTATGCCAGAGTTTTTATGCAAAACGGCAAGCCATCTGCCGGAGCCAACTTGTTTCAGCATTATTGTGAAATAGAGGTTAATGATTTGTCCGATGGCAACCATTACCTTAAACCTGATACTTTTAAGGTTCTTAACATTTCACACGGCATAACCGGCAATGAACTTACCGGCTTCCCCGCCGGCTTGTTTGGCTGCGCAGATAACACATATTATGAAACTTATTTTGAACTAAGCTCACACAAACGACAAAAAATAAGAAAAATGGTATGTCGTGAAGGTTTTGATGGCTGCTCGGGGCATTTTGCTGATACCGGGCAGATAAGAAAAACTTTAGGCAAATATTTTATTGTTAAATAGAATCCTTGAGTTTATCGTCTTCCGGATAACCGTATTTACGAGTAGAATAAGACAAGACCACGATTGCTAGGCTTAGCAGCAAAACCGCAGCAGTTACGCCAAGTACTTTGTCAATTTTCATACTAACGCCCGCATATTACCAGATTCACCCTTATACATGGATACAAATAGTCTTTCCATTGCAAGTTCGGCATTTGCCTTAATCTGGCCTTTGCCAGCCTGATCAATAAAACTCAAGCCACCCAGCAAAGATATAAGGTTAGCCGTCGTGTTGCGAGCCAAAGCCTTGGCAAACAGCGGCATACGCCTTTGCCATATGACAGGATGCATATATTCCACAAAATCATGTGCGGCCAGGCTTTTGCCAGATAATTTCATGCTGACGAGCTCACGCAGATCTTTGCCGATAGCCCAGATGATTACTTGCAGGGCCATGCCTTCTGCCAAAAGATTCCTGAAGATTTTGATTGTGCGACCAGGGCTATCAGACAAAGCACTATCAGCTAATTGGAACACATCATAACTGCTTAGGTCACTAACCGCTTTTATAATCATATCCGCGCTTATCTTTTCAACGCCATATAGTAAAACCAACTTGTCAATCTCCTGCTTGGCGGCCAACAAATTACCCTCAACCTGATAAGCTAAAATCTCAGCTGCCTGGTAAGTTATTGACAAGTCTTTAAGTTTGGCCCTTTGGATAATCCAGCCAGGTAATTTATCAATTCCTACCGGCCAAATTTGTATCACCCAGCCGGCCTTGGTAATTGCTTTAAACCAGGTAGTATTTTGCGTGGCACTGTCCAACTTGGCAGAATGCAATAAAACATTAACTTCATGCGGTAAATTTTGCAAAAAATCCAGCAACAAGGAGCCATTCTTGCCAAGTTTTATCGTTTCCAAATTTATAACAAGCAGCTTTTTTTCAGCAAACAATGACAAGCTGGCGCTTGCGGCAGACAGTAGCTTAAAATCAAACCTGGCATTTATATTAAAATATTCACGTTCGGTAAAACCCGCCTTAATTGCGGTTTTACGATAAAGCGCGCAGGCCTCTTGCACTAGTAGTATCTCATCACCGCTAATATAGATTATTTGCGGCAGTTCCCGGGCAAGCTTTGCTGGTAATTCTTGCTCACGAACCCGCATTATTTGTGCCGTGATAAATGACTAAATATAGAATTTACCGCATGGTCAATAAGTTCGTTGGTGATTCTAATTTCCTGTTCCTTGGCGCCTAGCAAATTGCCGGAATTAAATTCATAGCTTTGCGTTTCATAAAAACTTCCTGTGATGGCTTTTCCCCCTGCAGGATAAACCTCATATGCCATGCTATAATTTATATTGTAACTGGTGGTGATACCAGTTGTAGGATCTCTGCTATATACACTTTTTTGTAATTTGTCTTGCTTAAAACTTAAAACCACTTTGGATTTCTGCGAGTCAGGTGCCAGAGTTATGTTTTTCACTCTAAGCTCATTTAATAACGACTTGGCTAATCTGGGATCTACCCGTTCTATATTCTCAACATATAAATTGTTAAACCAGCCAGGCAGTGCATAACTACCGCGCAAATGAAAACCGCAAGCACTGATAAATACGAGCAAAAATGGCAAAAAAACAATTTTTATTAAATCTTTGTCAAGCATCTTGCTTATTACAAATCTTCCTTGCCGTTTCGATAATTTTATCATTTGCCATTAAATTTTGCCTACTGTCCATTAGCTTTATTAACTCATCAGCTGTAACCAGCCTTTTGCTCTTAATCATCCTCTCCCGTATAGTACTATATACAAACCAAGACGTTCAGATTAAAGGCTATTTCGCAACAATATTCACAAGCTTATCCTTTACATAGACGATTTTTATAATTTCCTTGTCTTTGGTATGAAAAGCAACCTTACTGTCACTAAAGGCTAATTGCTCAACCTCCTTTTGTGCAGCCCCACGGGGCATTTCAAGCTTGGATCTTAGTTTACCGTTTACCTGCACCACAAGCTTTACCTTGTTCTGAATTAATGCGGCTTTGTCCATAACAGGCCAGCTTGCACTTTCCAGAGGGATTTTGTTTCCTGTCACTTCCCATAGTTTGGTACAAATATGCGGTACTATCGGTGTCAACAGTAAAACCATAGTTTGCAGCCCTTCGCGCAAAACCGCACTTTCAAAAGTGTTAGCCGGCTTAAACTTGCCAAGAACATTAACCAGCTCCATAACTGCCGCAATTGCAGTATTAAAGGTAAAACGTCGGCCTATGTCATCCGTTACCTTTCCTATAGTCTGATGAATCTTTGTTCTCAGCTCCAAGGCTTTTGCTGATAAATTTGCCGTATTAAAATCAACTGGCAAATTCTGGTTTTCATATACCAGACGCCATATTCTTTTTAAAAACCTGAAAGCTCCCTCTACCCCGGAATCTGACCAGTCCAAAGTATGCTCGGGCGGGGCGGCAAACATTATAAACAGTCTGATGGTATCCGCGCCATATTTGTCTACCAGCTGCTGGGGATCAACAGTATTACCTTTAGACTTAGACATTTTGGTTCCATCTTTTAATACCATGCCCTGGGTCAACAAACCTGAAAAAGGCTCATTGGATGTGACCAGACCTTCATCTCGCATTAACTTGTGAAAAAACCTAGCATATAAAAGATGCAAAATTGCATGCTCAACTCCACCTACATATTGGTCTACCGGCAGCCAGAAATCAGCCCGATTATCCAGCATTTTTGCGCCTTGATCTTTGCATGTGAAACGAGCGTAGTACCAGGAAGACTCCATAAAGGTATCGAAGGTATCAGTTTCGCGCCTGGCATTACCACTACACTGCGGACATGCCACGCTATAAAAATCTTCTGACTTTTTAATTGGTGAAATACCGCTTGCATCCAAAGCAACATCTTCTGGCAGCCACACCGGTAAATCATCTTCTGGTACCGGCACTTCCCCACAATTATCACAATAAATAATTGGTATTGGACAACCCCAATATCTTTGCCTCGACACCCCCCAGTCACGTAAACGATAATTTATCTGCGGCCGCCCTTTATGATTTTTTTTAAGAAAATCTGCAATGGCAGAAAATGCTTCATCAAAATCAAGACCATCAAATGTACCGGAATTGTATAAAACCCCCTTATCGGTAAAAGCATATTCTGTAATATCCGCCTCGGCAGAATCAGCAGGTCTTATAACTCCCTTGATTGGCAGATCATACTTTCGCGCAAACTCATAATCACGCTGGTCATGTGCCGGCACCGACATTACCGCACCAGTGCCATATTCCATCAGCACAAAGTTTGCAGCCCATATTGGCATCTTCTCATCACTGACAGGATGTCTGGCATAAATTCCAAGCGGCATGCCTTTTTTCTCCATGGTCTCAAGTGCTGCTTCCGAGGTCGCAATTTGCGCACACTCCTTGATAAATTTCTGCAGCTTAGGATTATTCTTTGCGGCTTTTTTGCATATTGGATGTTCGGTTGAAACAGCAAGATAAGTAATACCCATCAAGGTATCAGGCCGGGTTGTATATACATGTAAAACTGTATCATCAGTGGTAAAATCAAGCTCCAAACCAGTAGAGCGCCCAATCCAGTTCTTTTGCATATTGCATACAGCTTCAGGCCAGCCTTTAAGATCATCAATTGAGTCCAATAACTCCTCAGCGTAATTGGTAATCCGTAAAAACCATTGGGGAATTTCCTTGCGCTCAACCAAGGCGCCAGAGCGCCAGCCACGACCATCAATAACCTGTTCATTAGCCAGTACGGTTTGATCAACCGGATCCCAGTTTACCGCCGCGTTTTTTCGGTAAACCAGACCTTTTTTATATAACCTTACAAAAAACCACTGTTCCCAACGATAATAATCCGGGTGGCAGGTTGCTATTTCCCGCTGCCAATCATAGGCTAGGCCTAAGCTTTTTAGCTGTGTGCGCATATAATCTATATTGGCATAAGTCCATTTAGCTGGAGCTTCGTTGTTTTTCATTGCCGCATTTTCCGCCGGCAAGCCAAAAGCATCCCAACCCATAGGTTGCAGTACGTTCTTGCCCTGCATTCTTTGAAACCTGGTAATCACATCACCAATTGTGTAATTTCGCACATGTCCCATATGTAGCTTGCCACTAGGATAAGGGAACATGGAAAGACAATAGAATTTATCCTTGCTATTATCCTCAACCACCTTAAAGGTTTGATTCTTCTCCCAATATTGTTGAATTTTTTTCTCTATTGCTGCCGGGCTATATTGCTCTTGCATGTTGAAATATTTTAATTTATAAAAACTCTTTGGCGGCAGTTTCAATTCCCGTCGCGTCAAGCCCCAGTTCAGCTAACAACAACCTTGCATTACCATGCTCGACAAATTCATCAGGTAACCCTAAATTTTCACAGACCACATCACTGTCGCTTAAAACTTGGCTTATGGCCTCCCCGGCGCCACCTGCTATAACATTCTCTTCCACAGTTAGAATGGCATTGTGCGTCTGCGCGATTTTTAAAATTAACTCGGTATCAAGCGGCTTGACAAAGCGCATATTAACCACGGTGGCCTCCAAGTTTTTACCAACTGTAACCGCAGGCAACACCATTGAGCCAAAAGCTAAAATCGCAAGTTTTTTATTACCCTCTAACAAAACTTCGGCCTTACCTTGCTCAATTGGGCTGGCTTTATCAGTAAAATGCACTGCGTCGCCTCGCGGATATCTAATCGCCACCGGCCCACTACAGCCTAAGGAAAAGTCCAGCATGGCTGTTAACTCTGCGCCATCCTTGGGTGTCATCACTACCATATTTGGTACAATTCTCAAAAAGCTCAAATCAAAGATCCCGGCATGGGTTGGGCCATCCGCCCCCACTATGCCAGCCCGGTCTATCGCAAATATTACCGGCAAATTTTGCAATGCTATATCATGAATTAACTGATCATAAGCTCTTTGCAAAAAAGTCGAATAAATAGCAACTACCGGTAATACTCCTTCACACGCAAGTCCAGCAGCAAATGTCAAGGCATGCTGCTCGGCAATACCTACATCATAAAATCTGTCAGAATACCTTTCTGAAAACTCTATCAAACCTGAGCCTTCACTCATGGCCGGAGTGATGGCTACCAAATTTTCATTAGTTGTTGCTGCTTTATTTATCCAGGCAGAAAAAACCTTGGTATAAGAAGTTGCGGCATTGGCAGGTTTAGCCGCAACTGTAACTCCATGATAACTCACAGGATCCTGTTCAGCCGGATCGAAGCCTTTGCCCTTTTTGGTAATAATGTGTAAAAGCTGCGGACCTTTTAAGGACTTCATGATATTCAACGCTTTAAGTAAAGTTTCAATATCATGCCCATCAATCGGGCCTATATAGTGGAAGCCTAATTCTTCAAACAAGGTCCCCGGCACTACCATACCCTTGAAATGTTCTTCAGCCTTTCTGGCAAGATCCCACATCTTTGGAATTTTGCTTAAAATTTTACGGCTATGCTCCCGCATACTACTATAGGATCTGCTCGCCAAAATCCGCCCCAAATATCTAGACATGGCGCCAACATTCTCGGAAATTGACATCTCGTTATCGTTCAAGACCACTAGAAGATTAGCGTCCATAGCACCTGCATGATTTAAAGCCTCGAATGCCATGCCGCCGGTAAGAGCGCCATCACCAATAACCGCAATGGCGTGCGTGTCATTGCCTTGCATAGCCACCGCCATGCCTAAAGCCGCACTGATTGAAGTGCTTGAGTGTCCGGCACCAAAAACATCATGCACACTTTCTGCCCTTTTAGTGAAACCGGAAATTCCGCCTTTTTGTCGCAACGTATGCATATGATCCTTGCGCCCGGTAAGAATTTTATGTGCATAACTTTGATGACCCACATCCCATACAATTTTATCTTGCGGTGAATCAAATACATGATGCAAGACTACACTCAATTCAACCACGCCTAAACTTGAGGATAGATGCCCCCCAGTTTTGCTTACACTTGCTATCAAAAAATCCCTGATTTCCGCAGCCAGTGATTTAAGCTCATTTACTTGTAATGATTTAATTCCAGCTGGTAATTCTATGTTGTCCAGGAATTTCATTTAAAACTTGCGTTTAAGAATAAAGTCACAAATAGCTATCAAAGCTGCCGTATTCCCGGATATTTTGTGCAAATTGTCCAGAATCTCGGTATGATATTTTTCCGTCGCCTCCCTCGCTTTTGCAATCCCCAATATTGAAACAAATGTAGATTTTGCGTTAATCACATCAGATCCTGCGGGCTTGCCTAAAGTTTGCGTATCTGCAGCAACATCCAAAATATCATCTTGAATTTGAAACAACAAGCCTATTTTATGCCCTAGCTCATTAAATCTGCCAGTATTTTCTGCCGTATCGGCCTGGGACAAAACCAGCCCCATACAGATGGCTGCTGTTATAAGAGCTGCGGTCTTCCTGGAGTACATATTCTCAAGTTCTATCAGGCTGGCGTGATTGTCTGCCAACTCCATATCAAGCGCCTGTCCTCCTACCATCCCCGGAGCACCACAAGCATCACTTAGTATTTTTACTAATTTTATTTTTGTAGTCGCATCAATGTCTGCTGTAGATAAAAGATTAAAGGCCAACGCCTGCATGGCATCGCCGGCCAAAATTGCTGTCGCTTCATCATATTTTATATGACAGCTCGGATTCCCACGACGAAAATCATCATCATCCATAGCCGGCAAATCATCATGTATCAAGGAATAAGTATGAATAAGCTCCACTGCACAGGCAGGCTTTATAATAGATGTAAAAGGTGTTGCGAAAATTTCTGCAGTAGCAAAGAGTAACAAGGAACGAATAAATTTGCCCTTTTGCAAAGAGTGCCGCATTGCAAGTTTAAGCTGATTGGACCCCGTATCAAGCGCAACGATAAACTTATCCATACTTGTGCGCATAGTGCTTTGACGCTCTTGCGACCAGGCTGCAAAGTCAAACCCCATAATTACTGCTCAGGCAAAAATTCTTCTAAAGAATCATTTTGCAATATGGAAACTTTCTGTTCAGCCTCGCCTAAAGCCTGTTGACATTCCTTGATAATCCGCATACCTTTTTCAAATTGGGTTATGGCTTTTTCAAGACTTAAATCTTCTTGCTCTAAAGACTCTACAATTTCTTCCAGGTATTTAAACTTCTTCTCAAATTGAAATGCGGCCACTTTTATTGAAAATCAAACAAACCAAGTGCCATAGTATCCTAGATTTACTATGAAATAGTGCTAAATTTTTGTAAAAATCTATTTTGTTGCTAAGACCGGGTTGGTATAAGATATAGGTACTGGTACATCATCTGCAAAGCTTACATACTCCCAGGCATCTTTGGTTTCCAATAGCTTACGAGTTAACATATTATTAAGTTCATGCCCGGATTTATAACCATAAAACGCGCCGATTAACGGACTGCCAAGCAGGTACAAATCCCCCACTGCATCCAGGATCTTATGTCGTACAAATTCATTTTCATACCTTAATCCATCCTCATTGAGAACTCGATATTCATCCAGACCCACAGCATTATCCAGACTGGCTCCCAAAGCTAATCCCTGCTCTCGCAGCAACTCTACATCCTGCATAAAACCAAAGGTTCGGGCACGGCTTATTTCTAACTCAAATTTCTGCGAAGAAAAATCCAGAGTATCCTCTTGTTTGGTGTTCTTAAATATAGGATGTTTAAAATCTATTGCAAAACTTACCTTAAACCCATTGTATGGCTCTAGCCTCGCCACTTTATCATTTTTGCCAACTTGAACGTTTTTTAAAATACGAATATATTTTTTAGCTTTATTCTGGATTTTTATACCGCCTGATTTTATAAGGTATACAAAAGGACCAGCACTGCCATCCATAATTGGGACCTCAAGCGAATTTACATCCACATAAGCATTATCTATACCAAGTCCGGCAAATGCAGATAATAAATGCTCAACCGTGGAAACCTTAACTCCGTCTTTTTCCAAGGTAGTGGACAAGGTAGTACCACCTACGCAAAAGGCACAAGCATTTATTGATTTGGGTACGTCCAAATCTATCCTGCGAAATACAATACCAGTATCTACTGGTGCCGGACGCAAGCTTATATACACTTTTTTACCTGAGTGTAAACCTATGCCGGTGGAACTTACTACACTTTTTAGCGTGCGTTGTTTAGGCATATAACTATTCTGAAAGTCTGCAAATAAACTAAAAATTTAATTTCGTGTCTAGTCTAACACACTATTTCCGCATTTTTCCAGCACTTTTGCAATTATTTTCATATTTAGATTTATAAACCTTGAACAAGTTAAAATCTGAAGAGGTATAATTGAAAATCGCAACAATCAAACTACTTAACAATGAACCAAGACAAAATGAAACAAGAGGTTGCTGTCGCCGCATTAGAGTATGTGAGGTCTGGAGAGGTAATTGGGGTAGGTACCGGCAGTACCACAAATTTTTTCATAGATGCCCTGGCTCAAGTTAAACATAAAATCAAGGGAGCGGTTGCAAGCTCCGAGGCCACAGCCAAACGTCTTAAAGACCACGGAATTCAGGTATATGATTTAAACCAGATTCAAAACATGTCGGTGTATGTTGATGGGGCTGATGAATCTGACAAGCATTTACATCTGATTAAAGGCGGTGGCGGAGCTTTGACCAGAGAAAAAATAGTGGCAGCCGTAGCTGATAAATTTATCTGTATAGCAGATGAAAGCAAATTGGTTGGAATTTTAGGAGAATTTCCCTTGCCGGTCGAAGTGATCCCAATGGCCAGAAGCTATGTGGCACGGGAAATTGTAAAACTCACATCTGCCCAGCCTGTGTTACGTGAGAACTTTACTACTGATAATGGCAATATCATACTGGACGTACATGGCTTAAATATTATGGAACCTGCAAAACTTGAGACTGAACTGAATCAAATCGTGGGAGTGGTCACCAACGGCTTGTTCGCCAACCGTAAGGCTGATGCCTTGCTGCTTGGCACAAAAAATGGCGTCAAAACTTTAGATTAGTCAATCTTGCAACCTCGCTCACAGCGCGCTGAACACAATCTTCCATTGCCATACCATCAAAATAATTGCCGCATAGGCCAAAGTGTTTCGCTTGTAACAGTTGATCCAGTTTATTGACTATCTGGTAATGTTGCGGTCTGATTATCGGCAGCAGGTTTTCTTTTAGCGTGACTTGTACCACATCAGATTTAGTTAGATTGAGAAAATCAAGAGCCCTGGACTTTAGTTCGACTTTAGTGCCCACGTCCGGTTTAAAGTGAAAGGTAAACCCGCGCAGAGAATTATGACTACTGGTTGGATCTGCCGAAACCATGGAATAAAAGTAAGCATCTTTGCCAATCCACCCTGAACACTCAGGCAAATTAACTTTTTCTTTCTTAACTATAACACCAACCGAATAAAAATCACTATGGGAGATTTTTGCCAGATTCAAACTAATCTCCGGGTCAAGATTTTTGGTTAAACTGGAGGCTATTTGCGGCGGTACCGCCAAAATTAATTTTTTGCAAACATACTTGGCCGTGGCTGTGCTAACCATAAAGTTATCTTCCTGTTGGCTAACCATAGCCACCGGCTGTTTATACTTAACATCAAGGCTGTCAGCTAATTTATGTATGAAACTGCCAAGACCATTTTTAAAGCTGAATTTTTTCACAAACTCCTTATTACGTGTGCGTTTTTGGAACAAAAAATTAGCTGGTGCGCTTTGTATATCTTGACAAGCAACAGCATTTAGTGCGTGTACTATTACATTTTTAAAATTTTTATTTCCGGTTATGGCTCCATAATACTCTTTAACCTGTCTGCCTTCTTTTTTAAGCCAAAGTAGCCTGGACACTGCAAGAATTAGAGTTAAAAAGTTAAGTGATTTTGTTATTGGGTAAGTTCTAAAATCATCCCACAGTAAAAATGGTAAAGATTTTTTTGCCGCAACCTTATGAGTAAACTCCAGGGATTTAATTAATTTAATAAGACCCTGATAGCTGTTAAAAACACTATGTGCTCCCAGCTCTTGACAAAAATCCTCAAAGCACACAGATTCTATACAACCGCCCGGCTTATCTGCTGCTTCCAAAACTATGCCGCCAAATCCACTTTCTTTTAGTTTCCAGGCCGAGCTCAAACCACTTATGCCGGCGCCAATTACCACATAGTCAAGTGCGCTCATGCCAGAAAAAGATCATAGGCGGGGTTTTTGGTTTCTCTTTGGTAGGTGAAAGCAAGATCATCAAGATATTGTTCAAAGGCTCCTCTTTCAATCGAAGGAACCTGCACTCCAACCAATGCCCGGCCATAAGCTGCGCCATGATTGCGGTAATGAAACAAGCTGATATTCCATTTACTACCAATTCCGGTTAAAAAATCCAGCAAGGCGCCAGGACGTTCCGGAAATTCAAACCGATATACTATTTCATTCTCTATCTGTGGAGAATGCCCTCCCACCATATATCGTACATGCTGCTTGGCTATTTCATTGTCAGTAAGATTTACCACCTTGATTTTTGCTAACTTTAAAGGCTTAAAAACATCTACATGGGTGTCATTCTCATCTAGCTCCACTCCCACAAAAATTCGGGCTTTGCTGGAATCAAAATATCTATAATTAAATTCGGTTATTTGTCTTTTACCCAACAATCCGCAAAATTTGTTAAAACTTCCTGGCTTCTCCTCAATAGTAGCAGCAAATACTATTTCTTTTTTCTCACCTATTTCCGCCCTTTCTGCTACATGTCTTAGCCGATCAAAATTGATATTGGCACCACTTTGAATCGCCGTCAGATTTTTATTTTTTATTTTTGTCCGTGCCACATACTTTTTAAGGCCGGCTACCGCCAATGCGCCTGCAGGCTCTGCTATGGCCCTGGTATCATCAAATATGTCTTTAATTGCCGCGCAAATCTCATCAATACTAACCAGAACCACTTCATCTACGTATCTGCGCGCAATGGCAAAAGGTTCCTTGCCAATCTGCCTTACAGCCGCACCATCGGTAAAAATCCCCACCTGTTTTAAAGTCACGCGTCTTTTAGCTTTAAGCGCATCATGCAAAGAAGCCGCATCCTCAGGCTCCACCCCAATAATCCTGGTATTGGGATTCAAATATTTAACATAAGCGCCAATCCCGGCGATAAGGCCGCCGCCGCCAACCGGTACAAATATGGCATCAAGCCTGCTGGTAGCCTGACGCAAAATTTCTACCGCTACCGTACCTTGACCTGCAATTACCTGCTTATCATCATAGGGCGGGATAAATGCCATGCGCTTTTCTTTGGAATATTCCCGCGCCCGCATATTAGCTTCATCATAACTATCGCCTATTAACGCAACTTTAGCTCCAAACGCCCGCACCGAATCCACCTTTATCTGCGGGGTGGTCTTGGGCATAAAAATATTGGCCTTGATTTTTAACTTTTTGCAGGAAAGGGCTACTCCCTGGGCATGATTACCGGCAGAGGCCGCGACTATGCCTTGCGCCATCTGCTTTTTGTTAAGCTGCCTTATTTTGTTATAGGCCCCGCGCAGTTTGAAAGAAAACACCGGCTGTAAATCTTCACGCTTTAAAAATACGCGGTTCTTAAGACGTGCGGATAATTTCGCCGCAAAATCCAAAGGCGTTTCCCTGGCAACATCATATACCCGGGCCTTCAAAATATTTTCTATAAGCTTTTCAGGCATAGACCTATTTTAATATGAACCGGAATTACAAGCCAAAAAAAAGCCCTCTAGGAGGGCTTTTTGCTTAATTAATAAAGATTTTAAGGTGCTGCAGTGCCAGTAGTAGAATCATCATCATCATCAGCAGCAATAACGGCCGCAATCGCTCCCACAGCTAAAAGTCCTAACGCAATTGCCTTAGCGTTCAGGCTTCCCGCCGCCTCAGGTGCCGCCCTCTCACTAATACCAGATCTCAAGCATGTTTCGCCAGCTCTCTTGTTATAACCATACTGCACTACCACCCTGCGGTTTTCCGCCTTTCCTGCCTCTGTAGCATTACTAGCGATTGGTATAACTTCCCCATAGCCTCTGACTAATATTGAAATATCCCTAGCAAGTCCAGCTCGTCTTATATCCCGCGCTATATTTTTTGCCCTACGTAAGGAAAGCCTCGTGTTGTATGCGGAACTTGCATCACTATCCGTATGCCCGGCAACGCAAGCAACCAAGCCACGGTCTTTGCCAAGTTCTTTGATCTTGTTTTCCATAGACCTTATCGCCCTTAGCTTGGCGGCATTCATATCAAAAGTCAAATCACGGTCCTTGCCAAAACGTACAGTTTCCTGATGCGAAATGCAAGTAGTATTACAGTAATTATTTTGGTCAACTGCCGCTACAGCCGTGGTCGCCGTTATATTAGCAAGAACAACAGCTCCCAATAATGAAACAACTTTCTTTAGTGCAATTAGTTTCATAACAAACCCCCTTTCATGAATCCCTTCATGTTAATTTAAATTAAATAAAAATCACCTACATGCAAAATATCACACTATAATTTTTTTTTCAAGATAAATTTTCAACTTTTTTATGGCTTGCTCTACCATTAAAAACATAGCAAACTTAACCGCGACATGTCTGATATTAGCCGCATGTCAACAGGATGTAGTTTTAAACAGCCCCTATCCGCACGCAAAAAGGACTGAAAAGGTATTATACCAGCCTTTTGCTGAAAGACCAAAACACCTGGATCCGGCCCGCTCTTATAGTTCTAACGAATATGCCATCATTGGACAGATTTATGAGCCGCCTTTGCAATATCACTATCTTCTAAGACCTTATCGGCTTGAACCTTTAACCCTGTCACAAATGCCGAAGGTAGCCTATTTTAATGAAAATAACGAAAAAATAGAAAGTGATAATCAAAATGACAAGATTAAGTACAGCGAATATCTGCTTAAAATAAAACCAAAAACCTATTTTCAACCGCATCCCGCATTTGTAAAACACAATGGCAAATACACTTTTTACCCGGTTAAACTTAAACAAATTCCCGATATATTCAAGGATGAAAAAAATTCAACCTTAAGAGAATTGACTGCGGATGACTATGTTTATCAAATCAAGCGCCTGGCGGATCCTAATCTGCATTCGCCTATTTACGGCATAATGCAAAAGTACATTTATGGGCTTGAGCAATTACGTAAAAATATAAAACAAGCCAAAACCTCTAGCTGGCTTGATCTACGCAAATTTGCGCTTAAGGGGGTGAAAACAATAGATAAGTACACCTACAAGATAAGAATAAAGGGTAAATATCCACAATTTAAATTTTGGCTGGCCATGCCATTTTTTGCACCTGTCGCCTGGGAAGTGGACAGATTTTACGCGCAAAAATTATTAAAGGAAAAACACATAAACCTTGACTGGTACCCTGTAGGCACCGGCCCCTTTATGCTTACTATAAATGATCCTAACAGCAAAATGGTGTTGGAAAAAAATCCCAATTACCATGATGATGCATATCCTGACACCGGTGAACCTGAGGATACGGCAGACATGTTGCTGGTTGACAGTGGTAAAACCTTACCTTTCCTTGATAAGGTAATTTTCAGCCTGGAAAAAGAAAATATCCCGGAATGGAACAAGTTTCTGCAAGGATATTATGATGCTTCCGGTATTAACTCTGATAGTTTTGATCAGGCAATTAACATATCCGACATCGGCAATGCCGAACTAACCTCATATATGCAGGGTAAAGGCATTCAACTTAAAACCTCGGTTGCAACCTCCACTTTTTATATGGGTTTTAACATGCTGGATCCTGTTATTGGCGGCTTGAGTCAAAAGGCAAAAAAATTGCGGCAGGCTATTTCCATAGCCTTTGATTATGAAGAATATATCTCCATCTTTGCCAATGGGCGCGGTATCCCGGCGCAAAGCCCAATACCGCCAGGAATATTTGGCAATCTTGTCGGTGAAGATGGTATTAACCACGTTGTATATAACTGGCAAGACGGCAAATACAGAAGAAAATCTATCGACCAAGCGAAAAAGCTATTGCAAGAGGCCGGCTATCCTGATGGCAAAGACGCAGTGACTGGCAAACAACTGGTGCTTAATTTTGACAGCACTGGTTCAGGCCCTGACAGCAAGTCTATTGCTGATTGGTATCGTAAGCAATTTGCCAAATTAAATGTCCAACTTAACATACGTAACACTGACTATAACCGATTTCAGGAGAAAATCCGCAAGGGTAAGGCGCAGATATTTGTCTGGGGCTGGAACGCGGATTATCCAGACCCCGAGAATTTTCTGTTTCTTTTATACGGGCCCAATGCCAAAGTCGATTCCGGCGGGGAGAACGCAGTTAATTACAAAAATCCCGAATATGATCGTTTATTTGCCAAAATGCAGAATATGGAGAACTCTCCCGAGCGTCTTGTTATAATAAAAAGAATGTTGGACATCTTGCGTGAGGACGCCCCCTGGATCTGGGGGATACACCCTAAATCTTTCGGTCTGTATCACAGTTGGTACAAAAACCGTAAGCCTAATCTCATGGCTAACAATACTTTGAAATATGTACGCATCGAGCCTGAGATTCGCTACAAAAAACAGACTGAATGGAACCGCCCGATATTCTGGCCATTAGCAGTGTTTATAATAATTTTCTTGCTGTTATTTACTCCCGCCTGGATTTCTTATAAAAAACGTGAACATAAAACCGCCAGAATATAGACTATAATGCAGATTTAGCGGGAAGAAACAATGCAACGAAGATTACTGTTACAAAGTACCACAATTTTAGCTATCAGTTTGGCGTTTATCCGCAATGCGTTTGGTAAATGGCCTGCCGCCAGGATGGAGACCACGGACTTTACCGAAGCTTTGGGTTCTATTGGCAAAGGCGAGGAAAGCGATAAAATTGTCTTCGAGGCCCCTGAAACTGCGGAAAATGGTGCGGTTGTGCCGTTTACAATTGATGCCAGTAATTTTGCCGACCATGTGGCCAACATAAACCTGCTGCTTGATTCAAATGATAAACCGTTGGTTGCGAGTTTTGACATTGAACCAAGTGCCGTGCCCTATGTGGCGCTAAGAGTCAAGATGGCTAAATCAGGCACGGCAACCGCTGTGGTGATCGCAAACGGCAAGGCCTACCATACGCAAAGGGAGGTTAAGGTCACGGCCGGCGGTTGTGCCTAGAGATACTATTTGATAGAACCGGCCTCTGGATCGTTGTAAATATCAGCATCCAGTCTGTTTTCGCCTTTGGCAACGATGCAGGAGACAACGGCATCGCCTGAGACATTGACCGCGGTTCTAAGCATATCCATTAACCTGTCTACACCCAGCACCAGGCCAATTCCCTCAAGCGGCAGACCAACCTGGGTAAAGACCATGGATAACATAATTAAGCCCACTCCCGGCACTCCTGCGGTGCCGATTGAAGCCATAACGGACATAAGCACAACTATTGCGTATTCAATCAGGCCTAAATCCACCCCGTAGACATTGGCAATAAATACTGTCGCTACCCCTTGCATAATAGCGGTTCCATCCATATTGATCGTAGCTCCAAACGGTACGGTAAATGAAGCTATGGAATTATCAACTCCCAAGCGTTTGGTTACAGTTCTTATGGTTACCGGAATCGTGGCATTGGAGCTTGAGGTGCTAAAAGCAAAAACTTGCATATTTCTTATTTTCTTAAAAAATACTAGCGGATTTAATTTGGCAAACCACTTAAAAATCAACGCCAAAGTAAATAATAGATGCAATAGCAAAACACCTGCCAACACCAGCACATAGGATATCAGAGAAAATAAAAGATCCAATCCTAAGTTTGCTATAGCTTTTGCAATTAAGGCAAATACCGCATAAGGTGCAACTGCCATGATGATTCCAACCATTTTCATCATAATTTCATTGGCAGTTTTAGCTCCCGCAACAAAACTAGAGGCTTGTCTACCCACCAGCAATATGCTGATGCCAACTAATATGGAAAAGAAAATAATAGATAACATGTCACCATTAGCCATGGCCGCAACTGGATTTTGAGGAATAATATTTATTAAAACCTCACTTAAAGCCGGCGATTCTTTAGCGGTAAATGCCACAGCAGAAATTTGCTTTACGCCATTGCCAATTGCAAATGTGGCAGCCATGATAATTGCAGTAGTGATTGCAATGGCAGTAGTTAACAGGTATAACACAAACGATTTCACTCCAACGCGTCCGAGCAGCTTGATATCATCTATACCGCATACCCCGCAAATAAGTGAAAAGAAAACTAGGGGTACAACCAACATTTTCAAGGCACTAATAAACATTTTGCCAACCACGTGAAAAAGCCCATTGACCACATATTCATGCACAAATGAGTCTGAAGTATTAAGACCGCTTAGGTTAAGAAATAGTCCGACCACTATCCCCAAACCCATTCCCAGTAAAACTTTAAGGGTTAGATTCATTATTTAAAAAGCTATTTCGCCGAATGCCCGGACATTTTGATCTCTACTTTTTCATCATCTTTTAATGAAGCATAGTATTTTCGCAAGATCGCCAGAACTTCCGGTCGGGAGAATTTGGTCGATACCTCTTCTCCTGCAGATAAAGCCTTTCTAAGTTTGGTGCCTGATAATAATAATCTGTCCTCTGCCTCATGCGCGCATGTTTTCATGGAGGCCATACCGTCACATTTGTCACACCAGAAAGTCCAGTCCATTCGAAGTGGCTGAATTTCCAACGCATCTTCAGGGATTTTGTTAAATATCTCATGTGCGTCAAACGCTCCATAGTAATCACCAACTCCGGCATGATCACGTCCAACAATCAAATGTGAGCAACCATAGTTCTGCCTGAATGCCGCATGCAGTAAGGCTTCTCGCGGACCGGCAAAACGCATGTCAAGCGGATAACCAGCCTGGATTACCGTGTTATCAACAAAATATTTGTCAATTAAAGTCTGAATAGCCTCAGATCTAACCTCAGCAGGAATATCCCCGGCTTTTAACTTACCCAAAGTAGAGTGAATTAAAACTCCGTCTAAAGTCTCCAGAGCGACCTTGGCCAGATACTCATGCGATCGGTGCATAGGGTTACGGGTTTGAAATGCCGCGATTGTATGCCAGCCGCGTTTTTCAAACTCGGCTCTGGTCTGGGCCGGGGTCATAAACTGTTCACCATATGTTTCAGGAAAACCGCCAAGAGATAACACCTTGATCGGCCCGGCAATATTTACCTCGCCCTGTTGCATAACCATTGCTGCTCCAGGATGCTCTATCTCTGTGGTCTTATATACTGTCATGCATTCGTGTTCCTTGTCGATCCCGTATTTTTCGGTAATCGTCATGGTAGCGACAATTTCATCAGTTTCATCAAAGTATAGAGCAACATCCGAACCTTCATGCAATTGCTCCGCGGTCGCACTGTCAGTAGACAACGTGACCGGAATTGGCCAGAACACCCCATTACTCATGGTGTAGTTGTCGCAAACTCCCAGCCAATCAGCATGGTTCATAAAGCCTGTCAGCGGCGTAAAACCACCTATCCCCATCATGAAAATATCACCAGCTTCCCGTGAGCTTATATTGATCCCGGGCAAAGTTGCCGCACGCTCTTTTTCCTGAGCCAGTGCGCCACCTTCGAGCAAAAGCGGCTTTAATTCACCGCCGCCTAGTGGTTTTGCAAGAGTTGACATAGCATTCGGTCCATCTTCCGTTTGATTGTTGGACCGCAAATCATACTCCTATTGGCAAAAGGCGCAATTAGTAATATTTTGTTATATATAGAAGCGCCTTATGGAATGTTTACAATGCTTTTATATCTCTAACGACATCCGCCAAAGAGTTAGCTATGTTTTTAATCTCCTTGGAATCGCTTCCTTCCACCATAATCCTGACCAAAGACTCGGTACCGGAAGCACGTAGCAAAATTCTGCCCCGCCCGGAAATTTGCTCGGAAAATTTTGCTACCGCATCCTGCGCCATATCTGACTTAACTACTTCTTGAGGAGAATCAACCTTTATATTAACAAGTTGATGAGGAAATTTTTCAACCTCCAGCAGCATTTCATTTAAGGCCGTCTGCTCTTGGCGCATCGCGGATACTACTTGCAGCGATGCGACTATGCCATCGCCGGTTGTACTTTTATCAAGGCACAGAATATGCCCTGAAGCCTCGCCGCCAATAACCGCGTCATGTTGTAAAAGATCCTCTAAAACGTACTTGTCGCCAACTTTGGACCTTAAAAATTCAAGCCCCAAATTCTTGATCGCGTTCTCAATCCCCATATTACTCATAACCGTACCCACAACCATCTTGTCCGTAATCCCCTGCTTTTTTCTGGCTTTGGCTATGATATATAAAATCTCATCGCCATCAATAATTTTGCCATCACTATCGACCATGATGCAGCGGTCGCCATCACCATCCAAAGCAATCCCGACATCAGCATGTAATTCTTTTACCTTTTTAGCCAATACTTCCGGATGAGTAGAACCCACACCGTGGTTGATGTTGATACCATCCGGTTCGTTACCGATTACTGTCACATTAGCTCCAAGTTCGGTAAAAACCCTGTCACCGGTGTTATAAGCCGCGCCATTTGCCAGATCCATCACGATGCGCATACCGCTTAAATCCTTGCTGACAGCAGTACTTTTACAAAATTCCACGTATCTGGACTGGGCGCATTTAAGCCGTAAGGCCTTGCCAAGATTCGCCGGTTCCAACACTTCCATTGGCTGCTCCAGCCATTTCTCTATAATTACTTCCTGTGCATCGGATAACTTTGTCCCGTCAGCCGAAAATATCTTTATTCCATTATCGTAAAACGGATTATGCGAGGCGCTGACCATAATCCCTATCTGCGCATGCATGGTTTTTGTGATATAGGCAACCCCGGGAGTCGGCAGCGGGCCGGTAAGGCTTACATTAATACCGGCACTGGAAAGCCCGGCTTCAAGTGCCGATTCAAGCATATAACCGGATATTCTGGTATCTTTGCCGATTATTGCCAAACCGCCGCCATAAACTTCCTGCAGCATTTTGCCTAAAGCCCAACCAAGATGCATAATAAATTCAGGATGCATTTTTTCACTGCCGATCAGCCCCCGGATGCCGTCAGTGCCGAAGAATCTTTTGCTCATGTGAAGTATTCTAACATTCGTCTTTAATAAGTAAATTTATGCGTTTAAAAATAACCTTATCCGTCTTTTGCCAACACATTGGCCGGGGAGCGCAGCAGATATGCGGTCTCTGCCATTGCCTGAAAATCTGCCAAAGATATCATCACACACTTTTTCAAAATGTGCATAATAACGTACACAAAGTGTAGTGGCAGATTATAAGTGAGTCAACACGATGTATGCGTCCTGTTAGTTACATATAATCTGTCCGCTATTTTTCTTATGTATTGTGTCCGGGTAATTTTTACGCCTCTTGCATAACCACTCATAAGCCAGCTCAAGGTTGTGCTGCATCTAACACAAAAACCTATTCAGGAAAGTGTTAGAATAAAGCCAATCCTGCAAAAGCCAACGGGCATTTACCAACTACAAAAACCAAAACCGCCCCTGCTTTAGGAGCGGTGTGGTTGGTTAGGAGGGGCCGTTTGCCTTTGATGCTGGTGTGTTTGTGAAGTGCGCGTGGAGCCCAGGGAGCACTCCATTGCTAATTGGTCGTGTCGAATTTATATGGAATTTATTCGTGGTATTT
>Ga0056111_1000030_pt1 | contig 51848 bp, 48 predicted proteins | sample WorMetloBBELIZE2_FD_83874 | JGI IMG/M metagenome (GOLD analysis project Ga0056111, IMG submission 83874) | Marine gutless worms symbiont microbial communities from Max Planck institute for Marine Microbiology, Germany - Olavius longissimus B... ... | reverse complement strand
GTACAGATGACTGTAGAGCTAATCGCACCAATCGCAATGGACGAAGGTCTACGTTTCGCGATCCGTGAAGGTGGCCGTACAGTAGGTGCTGGTGTTGTTGCTAAGATCTTCGACTAATTCATAACGAATTAAACGAAATCTTGCACTGTTCTTCTTTTTGAAGAAAGCGCATCGAAAAGGGAAGCTTAGGCTTCCCTTTTTCATTTCTAGATTACATTTAGTTATAAGTGTTGAAATAAAAGACGTCACTTTTTCGATTTAAAAACAGAGTTTTACCGGCTTTGTTTCTTAACGCTTTTACTCACCCCTCTTAACCCTTTGATCTTTTCCTGCAGCGGTAAAATCGTTATAACCAAATATTCTGAGCGGACACCATAATGCGACTGGTAACAAGAACTATTCTTGTTTATATTGTTTGTCACAGATTAGTTTTATAGGTTTTTTGAGTATGTACGTTTGTCTTTGCCATGGTGTCTCCGACAAAAAAATTAGGAAGTTGGCGATAGATGAAGGCGTAACAGATATTAAAGGAATCAAAAAGTGCACGGCATTGGGCAGCCAATGTGGTAAGTGCATCAGACAGGCCAAGGAAATTTTAGCGGAAACTAGTTACACGGAATTTAAACAAGCCAGCTAATTGCTGTAAGTATGCAGTAATTATTTGCCTTACATTTTGACACCTTCTCATTTGCTTCTACATTTAAATGAAGCCAAAGAGGAGGGTTTTGTCATGAAAGGCGATCCAATCATCATTCAACATCTCAATAAAGTGCTCGGTAACGAGCTCGTCGCTATTAATCAGTATTTTCTTCACGCCCGAATGTATAAAGACTGGGGCTTAAAGCACCTAGCAGACAAGGAATATCACGAATCTATCGATGAGATGAAGCATGCCGATCATCTAATTGAGCGTATTTTGTTCCTTGAAGGCCTACCGAACCTACAAGATTTAGGTAAGTTGATGATTGGTGAAGATACCAAGGAAATGCTCGAGTGTGACTTAAAGCTTGAAATGGCGGCTATTCCAGATTTAAAAGATGCGATTGCCTACGCTGAAGACATTCGAGATTATGTGTCTCGAGATCTCTTCCAAGATATTCTTGAAGATGAAGAAGAACATGTTGATTGGCTAGAGACGCAACTTGGCTTGATTGAAATGTCTGGTATTGAGAATTATCTCCAAGCGCAATACGTGGACGAAGAGTAACGATACTTTCTAAGTTTGCATACTCCAATAATAGTAAGAAGAAAGAGCACCTGACTCGAAAATCGGGTGCTTAACCCCGTTATCTGGTCTAATCTCTTTTATTATCGGCTTTTTAAGGATATTGCTCGCAATCTTGCCTATGAAGTTTGATTTCTATCCGATAGAATTTATGCCCCCTTACCTAAAAATAAAAAAGAGAAACGTCCATGTCTGAAGACAACCACCAAGCAGCCACTCCAGAAGAAGAACATCGCCAAAAAGCATTGGATTACCATGCTTATCCAACTCCAGGAAAGATTGCTGTCGAACTGACAAAGCCTGCGGAAACGGCGGGTGATCTTGCCCTTGCATATAGCCCTGGTGTTGCAGAGCCAGTGCGTGAAATCGCACAAAACCCGGATAACGTGTACAAGTACACTGCAAAAGGGAACATGGTTGCTGTTATTTCTAACGGTACCGCTATTCTAGGTCTAGGTAACCTAGGTCCACTTGCATCTAAGCCAGTGATGGAAGGTAAAGCGTTACTGTTTAAGCGTTTTGCAGGTCTTGACTCTATTGATATTGAAGTTAAGCACCGCACGATCGATGAATTTGTTGATACTGTTGCGAGCATTGCAGACACTTTTGGCGGTATCAACCTTGAAGATATTAAAGCACCAGACTGTTTTGAGATTGAAAAGCGTCTGATTGAACGTTGTGATGTACCAGTATTCCACGATGATCAACATGGTACTGCTATTGTAACGGCAGCGGGTATGCTGAATGCAATCGAACTTCAAGGTAAGAAACTTGAAGATTCAACAATTGTTTGTCTTGGCGCTGGCGCTGCCGCTGTAGCGTGTATGGAGCTTCTGATCAAATGCGGCGCAATGCGCGAAAAAATCTACATGCTAGATCGCAAAGGTGTGATTCACACTCGTCGTGATGATCTTAATGAATATAAGCAGCTATTTGCGAACAATACAGATAAGCGCACACTAGAAGACGTGATTGAAGGTGCAGATCTGTTCCTAGGTGTATCTGGTCCAAACCTATTGCCAGCGGAAGCGTTGAAGTTGATGGCAGATAAGCCAATCGTATTCGCATGTTCTAACCCGGATCCTGAAATCAAGCCGGAACTTGCTCACGCAGTTCGTGATGACTTGATCATGGGTACTGGCCGTAGTGATTATCCTAACCAAGTTAACAACGTATTGTGTTTCCCATTCATTTTCCGCGGTGCTCTTGATGTGCGTGCAAGTGAAATCAATGATGAAATGAAACTTGCAGCCGTTGAGGCGATTCGTGAGCTAGCAAAAGAGCCTGTACCTGAAGCCGTATTGAAGGCTGCAGGTGTTGATAAGCTAGAGTTTGGTGCGGACTATATTATTCCAAAACCAATGGATTCACGTTTGCTACCACGTGTTGCAAAAGCGGTTGCTCAGGCGGCGGTTAATTCAGGTGTAGCTCGTATCGAGATGCCTGAAAACTACATGGCAGAGTAATATATCTTTCAGATGTGATACACAAAAATGGGACGCTATTGCGTCCCATTTTTTATGTCATTCATTTGGCTCGAGGCAAGAGTTATTACCTGAAACCTCTTATCAGGCTTTTTTATTCTTCGTCGAATGACTCAAATTCGATGCCCATTTCCGTCATCAGCGCTTTTACTTCTGTTGGAATATCATCAGGACGGTCTTTACGAAGGTCTTCATCTGTCGGAAGTGGCTGACCTGTGTACGCGTGCAAAAATGCCTCGCATAGCAATTCACTATTGGTTGCATGGCGTAAGTTATTGATCTGACGGCGAGTACGCTCATCAGTTAGCACCTTTAAAACTTTTAGCGGGATAGAGACGGTAATTTTTTTTACTTGTTCGCTTTTTTTGCCGTGCTCTGCATATGGGCTAATGTATTCGCCATTCCAGTCAGCCATTGCACACCTTCATTTATGTAATCGGTTAAAAATAATTTAGGTGCTGATTTTAGCTGCATTTACCGCCATAAGCAAAGACATATAGACGTCTAGAAGTGTTGACGTCTCATTTTTTGACGAGTAAAGTGAACATAACAGCAAAGGAAGCGTGTTGATCACTTTATGTTACTCATTAGATATAGCGCATTCCTATTTAGAAGTCATTACCCGTGAAAGGATACACCCATGAGCACTCGCAAACCTGCGACCATTGCAGTACGCACTGGTATTGAATCAGACAGCCAATATCATGCTGTCGTTCCACCTATTTATCTTTCCACTAACTATGGTTTTCCTGCTTTTGGTGAAGTGCCCAAGTATGATTACACACGATCTGGTAATCCAAACCGCGGACTGTTGGAAAGTGCGCTATCTGAACTCGAGTCTGGAAAAGGAGCGGTTGTTACTAACTGCGGTACGTCGGCATTAAATTTATGGGTTTCCGCTTTTCTCGGCCCAGATGATCTCATTATTGCTCCTCACGATTGTTATGGTGGTACCTATCGTCTTTTTAATACCCGAGCTAACAAAGGCGATTTTAAGGTTCAGTTTGTCGATCAATCAGACGAACAGGCTTTAGATGCTGCATTGGCACAAAAACCAAAACTCATTTTGCTAGAAACTCCGTCAAACCCTCTGGTTCGCGTAGTGGATATTGCAGCTACTTGTGAAAAAGCGAAACAAATCGGCGCGTTAGTTGCGGTGGACAATACCTTTTTGACACCCGTGTACCAAAAACCTTTAGAGCTAGGTGCGGATTTTGTTATCCACTCCACAACAAAGTACATCAACGGTCATTCGGACGTAATTGGTGGGGTAATCATCACCAACACAGAAGCGCATGCAGAAGAGCTTGCATGGTGGGGTAATTGTATTGGTGCAACGGGCACACCTTTCGATAGTTACATGACGCTGCGAGGTATTCGTACGCTTGGTGCTCGTATGCGAGTACATGAAGAGAGCTCACAGCAGGTACTGGCTTACCTACAGAAACAAGTGTTAGTTAAAACTATCTATCATCCAAGCCTGCCGGAACATCCAGGTCATGACATCGCTAAAAAGCAGCAAACGGGCTTTGGCTCTATGTTGAGTTTTGAGTTTGCTGGTTCGTTTGAACAGTTAAAGGTGTTTGTGAAAGAGCTCCAACTGTTTTCATTAGCAGAGTCATTAGGTGGTGTAGAAAGTTTGATTTGCCACCCAGCATCCATGACGCACCGTGCAATGGGTGAGGAGGCACTGGCGGAGGCTGGGGTCTCTCATCAACTATTGCGTTTGTCTGTCGGTTTGGAAGATGCACAAGACCTCATCACAGATTTAGAACAAGCGTTCGCTAAAGCTACCCAGTAATAGGAGACAATAACAATGACTGTACAACGTCAGCTGCATAAGTTTGGTGGCAGTAGCTTAGCAAACCCAGAATGCTACTTACGCGTTGTGGGTATTCTCAAGGAGTATTCGACAGAAAATGATCTGGTGGTCGTCTCTGCTGCAGGAAAAACCACTAACCGCTTGATTGAGTTTTTGGAAGGGTTAAATAAAGATGGCCGAATTGCGCATGAAGCGCTTCAAAGCTTGAGACAGTTCCAAACTGAGCTAATAGAAAGCTTGTTGGAGAGTGAAGCAAAAGAAGAGCTGTTAGCTTTATTACATGATGAGTTCAGTACTCTCTCGGAGCTGACTGCACCACTCACTAATGCGCAAAAAGCCGCGGTACTGGGGCACGGAGAAGTATGGTCTGCTCGCCTATTGGCCGCGTTATTATCTCAACGTTCTATCCCTGCGGTTGCACAAGATGCACGAGCGTTTTTACGTGCAGAAGCGGGAACTCAACCAGAGGTTGATCGCGCTCGTTCATACCCTTTAATTAAAGAGGTCCTCGCGCAGCATAACCATAAACGTGTGGTAATTACTGGCTTTATGGCTCAGAACGAGGCAGGAGAAACCATTCTACTTGGTCGTAACGGCTCTGACTATTCTGCAACGGTCATAGGCGCGCTTGCTGAAGTCAGTACTGTCACGATTTGGAGTGATGTTGCTGGTGTTTATAGTGCCGATCCACGTTTGGTGTCTGACGCTTGTTTATTACCGTTACTTCGATTGGATGAAGCCAGTGAACTTGCTCGCTTAGCTGCCCCAGTGCTACACAGTCGTACGCTTCAGCCTGTGGCGCAAAGTACCATGGACCTTAATCTCAAGTGTAGCTATCTGCCAGAGTCGGGTTCTACTCGTATTGAGCGTGTATTGGCATCTGGTCGTGGCGCTAAAATTATTACTTCACTGGATGATGTTTTATTGGTGCAGTTGTCTTTCATGCATGGGCACGACTTCGAAAAAACACAGAGTGATGTATTACAAGCGTTGCAGCGCGCGCAATTAGAGCCACTGGCATTTGAAGCTCAATCCGATCAGCACACGCTACGCTTGGCTTACACCGCAGAAATCGCCGGTGGTGCATTGAAACACTTGCAAGAGCTTGCGGTAGAGGCTGAAATTAAGCTAAAAGAAGGTTACTCGCTCTTAGCTGCGGTAGGTGCAGGCGTTACGAAAAACGCCAATCATTGCTTTGGCTTTTATCAGAAGCTAAAGCACTCTCCGGTAGAATTTATCTCTGAAACAGACTCAGGGCTGAGCCTAGTCGCTGTTTTGCGCCGTACTGATACCGAGGCGTTGGTTCAAACGATTCATAGCCAGTTGTTCCAAGCGCAAAAACGCGTGGCAGTGGCTTTATGTGGCAAGGGTAATATTGGTTCTAGTTGGTTAAATTTATTTGCGACGCAAAAAAGTGAGCTCGAAAAACGTCATGGTATGAGCTTTGATCTTGTCGCGGTTGTGGATAGCCAAACCTATTGGTTCGATGAGCAAGGTATTGAGGCGGTGAGTGTTGCTGAACGATTTGATGATGAAAGCATAGCAAACAATGGGGATTGGCTGGCACGTTTGGGAGCGCTTAAAAGCTACGATGAAGCCGTCGTGCTTGATGTTACCGCGAGTAAAGATTTGGCTCAGCGCTACGTAGAAATCGCACAGCAAGGCATTCATTTGATTTCCGCCAACAAAGTGGCCGGTTCCGCAGATAGTCAGTACTACCATCAGGTTCAAGATGCATTCGCTAAAATTGGTCGTCATTGGCTATACAACGCAACGGTTGGTGCTGGGTTACCGATAAACCATACCGTGCGAGATCTTCGTGAAAGTGGGGATGAAATCGTCGCTCTATCGGGGATTTTCTCGGGGACGCTATCATGGCTGTTCCAACAGTTTGATGGTTCTGTGCCATTTAATGATTTAGTCGATCTTGCTTGGCAGCAAGGGTTAACCGAACCTGACCCTCGTTCTGATTTAGATGGCTCCGATGTAATGCGTAAGTTAGTCATCTTGGCTCGAGAATCGGGCCTAGATATAGAACCAGACAGCGTTAAAGTTGAGTCTTTGGTGCCAGAAGAATTAAGAGAACTGAGCTTAGATGATTTCTTCGATAATGGAGCATTGTTGAGTGAAATACTTCAAGAGCGTCTGACAAAAGCACAGAGAAACGATCAAGTGCTTCGCTATGTGGCGCGTTTAGAAAAAAATGGTAAAGCAACGGTGGGAGTCGAAGCGTTATCTCGTGAGCACGCGCTCGCCAACTTATTGCCATGCGATAACATTTTTGCCATAGAGAGCAAGTGGTACAAAGATAACCCTCTGGTAATTCGAGGACCAGGCGCAGGCAGAGAAGTGACAGCCGGCGCTATTCAATCCGACCTCAACCGATTGGCTGGTTTATTTTAAAGTTGCGATTGACCTAAAAACCCTGGAATTAATCCAGGGTTTTTTATTCCCCTATCAGTGCCATACTGAAGTCATAACCCGTGCAAAATGGCGAGATGATGCTCAAGTAGAAACTTGAACTATCTTCATTATTAACTTGAGAAAAATTCATAATTACAAGGTTGACATTAAATCGTATTCAATACATTCTGTAGACATATAGACGTCTAAACGTCGATTTTAAGGATTTGTTTTCGTGGCGGAGTGCCGCAGGGAGAGTAAGATGGGATATACGCACGCAGGCCATATCGACGCCTTGAACCAGAATATTGCTGAGTTATCAGATAACATCAATGTATCGTTTGAGTTTTTTCCGCCAAGCAGCGCTAAGATGGAAGAAACACTTTGGAATTCAGTGCACCGTCTTAAAACGCTTCAACCTAAATTTGTTTCTGTGACTTACGGTGCGAACTCCGGCGAGCGTGACAGAACACACTCCATCATTAAAGAAATTAAAGCAACAACCGGATTGGTTGCCGCTCCCCATCTCACTTGTATTGATGCGACTCGTGAAGAGTTGATTAATATTGCCGATGATTATTGGAACAATGGTATTGAAAATATCGTCGCTCTGCGTGGTGATATTCCTCCAGGTGGCGGTGCGCCTGATATGTATGCCTCGGATTTGGTTGAGCTGCTGAAATCACGCCACGATTTCGATATCTCCGTTGCTGCATTCCCTGAGGTTCACCCTGAAGCTAAAAGCGCACAGTCTGACTTATTGAACCTAAAACGTAAGGTAGATGCAGGTGCAAACCGTGCTATTACTCAGTTCTTTTTTGACGTTGAGTCTTACCTGCGATTCCGTGACCGTTGTGTCGCAGCAGGAATTGACGTAGAGATTGTGCCAGGAATTTTGCCTGTATCGAACTTTAAGCAAGCTTCTCGCTTTGCGGCACAGAACAATGTGAAAGTACCAGGATGGATGAGCAAACAATTCGATGGCTTGGATGATGATCCGGTGACTCGCCAGCTTGTAGGAGCTAGCCAAGCTATTGATATGGTGCGTGTACTGAGTCGTGAAGGGGTTAAGGACTTTCACTTCTACACACTAAACCGTGCAGAGATGACTTACGCGTTATGCCATACGTTGGGTGTTCGTCCTCGCGCAGTAGTCGGTGCGTAAATCTGGTTTCAAAAAGATAAAAGGCTTGCCAAGTGGCAAGCCTTTTTCGTTTTATCAAAGCAAAAGGAGTTTAACCAATCACTTCAAGTTCAGTTAGAACTTCTTCTGCCCAAGTGATCCAAGTTTCACGTAACAGAAGGTTACGGCGAAGCGTTAGACGTTCTAGGCGAGCTTGTTTATCTAAAGTTGACGGCGTTGCGTAGTAAGCCGCTTCAATTTCTTTGTAGTGAGAAACCAGTTTGCGAGACTCTTCAACTAGCTCGGCGAGTTGGTCACGGAATGGAGCTGCAGGTTGAACGGCACATGCCATCAATTTCGCTGAAAACTCATCACGAACTGTTGGGTGTGCAGTTGGTTGATCAAACCACTCTCCTAAAGCGCTGCGACCAGCGTCTGTAATGGAGTAAACCTTGCGGTCTGGTTTGCCTTCTTGGGGTTCTAATACGCAAGTAACCAGTTCTTTCTCAGCCATTTTGTTGAGTTCACGGTACACCTGTTGGTGGCTTGCTTTCCAGAAGTAACCGATGCTAGCAGAGAATTCTTTAGTGATATCGTAACCGGTTGCGTCGCGAGTGCTAAGAACAGTTAAGATTACGTGTGGTAATGACATGTCTTCAATCCAAATGGTCAATAAACTTGTAAACAAGCTACTTATACTTTCAGCTGCGCTCTTACTGGCACTTGAGTTTTTTAATGTATAAGTAGCACCAACAATGTTGGTCCTGTCACCTTAAAGCCGTTTATCACCTAGAGAGATGGGGAGTCCCATCAAGGCTGGAGCAGGTATGATTGGATTTATGAGCTCTCAGCAGGCAAGTAGTATATAAATAATAAGCATGAAGTGGAATAGTAGGACAAAATTACCCTAAAAAACTAACATAATAATCAATAGTGTTAACTTGTGGTTTTTTATTCTTTTGTTTTGGTATTTTTTGGGTCTCTAGTGGTTTATTTGACTGCTTTTGTTTTGGTGCGATTATCCTGTGATAAAAAAAGCTGAGCATTTGCCCAGCTTTTTATTAAAAATGAAACGATTAGCCTGTGTTGCGCATACCAGCAGCAATACCAGCAATCGTCACCATCAACGCTTCTTCCAAGTTTGCAGAAGCTTCTTCGGTTTGACGCGTGCGGTATAGTAGCTCTGCTTGTAGCATATTCAATGGCTCAACGTAGATATTGCGTAAGCGAATCGACTCGAGTCCCCAAGGGTCATGCTGCATCAAGTTTTCATTGTTCTCTACATTCAGTACCGCTTTGATGTCTTCTTGCAGCTGAGCACGAAGTTTTTCACCGAGTGGACGGAGCGACTCATCCACCAATCGCTCATCGTAGTAGCGAGAGATATCAATATTACACTTCGAGTACACCATCTCTAGCATGCCGAGACGAGTAGAGAAAAACGGCCATTCGCGGCACATCTCTTCGAGCAATGCTTGGTGGCCTTTATCGATCGAGTATTGAATCGCTTCGCCTGCGCCTAGCCATGCAGGGAGTACCAAACGGTTTTGGCTCCATGAGAAGATCCACGGGATTGCACGTAAGCTTTCTACTCCGCCCTTAGGGTTTCGTTTTGCAGGACGAGAACCAAGTGGCAACTTGCCGAGTTCGAGTTCTGGTGTTGCTTGGCGGAAGTAAGGCACGAAATCTGGCTCGCCACGAACCACATTTCGGTAAGACTCACAGCTTACTTCTGATAGCACTTCCATCAAGTCGCGCCATTCTTGTTTTGGCTCCGGTGGCGGTAACAAGTTGGCTTCCAGAATCGCACTTGCATATAGGTTAAAGCTGTTTACTGCGACATCTGGGAGTCCCAGTTTAAAGCGGATCATTTCGCCTTGCTCTGTTACACGTAAACCGCCTTTCAAGCTTTTTGGTGGTTGCGACAAAAGCGCAGCATGCGCAGGTGCGCCACCGCGACCGACTGTGCCCCCACGACCATGGAATAGAGTTAGCTCAACGCCTTCTTCTTCAGCCACTTTAACTAACGATTCCATCGCATGATACTGAGCCCAACCAGCAGACATAACACCTGCATCTTTCGCTGAGTCAGAGTAACCAATCATGACCATCTGGTGGTTTTGGATAAAACCACGGTAAAGGTCAATCCCCATAAGCTGCTTGATGACCGATTCTGCGTTGTTCAAATCGTCTAGCGTTTCGAACAGAGGACACACATCCATGCGGTAAGGGCAACCAGCTTCTTGTAGCAGTAGATGAACGGCTAGTACGTCAGAGGCGGTACGTGCCATTGAAATAACGTAAGCGCCAAACGCTTCACGCGGTTGTGCTGCAACAATCTTGCAGGTATCCAAAACCTCTTTGACGGGTTCAGACGGTTCCCAATCACGAGGGAGAAGCGGGCGTTTAGATGCAAGCTCGTTAGTTAGAAAAGCAATCTTATCTTGCTCGCTCCATTGTTCGTAATCACCAATACCTAAGTAGCGAGTTAGTTCAGACAAGACGTCTGAGTGACGCGTGCTCTCTTGGCGGATATCAAGACGTACAAGATGGATACCAAATGCTTTTACGCGGCGTAGTGTATCCAGTAGTGAGCCGTTGGCTATTACACCCATGCCACATTCGTTTAGTGACTGGTAGCAGGCATACAGCGGTTCCCAAAGTTGCTCGACTTTTTGCAGTGGTGCTTTAACAGCCAGCTTTTGACCGTGGATCTTAGCATCGAGAATATCTTTGGTTTCATTGAGCAGAGTGCGTAATTGCTTCAGGATCGCACGGTATGGTTCGTGCTGATCTTCGCCAGCAAGCTCACGGACTTGATCGTTTGAAACTGTCATAGACAGCTCGCTGATCAACTCGTTGATGTCATTGAGATAAAGATCGGCGGCTTTCCAACGAGACAAAAGTAAGACTTCACGCGTAACGTTGTGAGTAACAAACGGGTTACCGTCACGGTCACCACCCATCCAAGAGGAGAAGTGCACTGGGCGAGCATCAATGGGTAAACCTTCTCCAAGGTAAGATTTTAGACGGTCATTCATCTCACGTAGGAAGTCCGGTACTGCTTCCCATAGCGAGTTTTCAACGACCGCAAAGCCCCACTTTGCTTCATCCAACGGAGTTGGGCGTTGTTGTCGAATCACGTCTGAATGCCAGCCTTGGGCAATCAGTTGCTCTAGGCGGCGTTCGGTTTTTCTGCGCTCTTTAGAAGAAAGATCGCTTAGCTCCAACTTTGATAAGCACTCGTTTATCTTGACCAGTTTGTTGATCATCGTGCGGCGCGTAATTTCTGTTGGGTGAGCCGTCAATACCAATTCAATATTTAGATCACGAACCGCTTGGGCAGTGTCCAGTTTGCTCACATCGTTTTGTACCAGTTTAGAAAACAGCGAGTTAATCGCGTCTGGCTCGCAAATGTGCTCTTCACAATGGCGTGAAATCGTGTGGTATTGCTCAGCGATATTGGTGAGGTTTAGAAATTGGTTAAACGCGCGAGTAACGGGCGTTAGCTGCTCATCAGGTAGATGTTTGATTTCTTCGATCAAGCTGTCCCTGTCTGCTTGATTCCCTGCTTGAGCTGATTTGGATAATTTACGAATGGTTTCCACTTTCTCGAAGATTTCTTCGCCATGGGCATCGCGAATGGTGTTACCCAATAAGTGGCCTAACATGCGCACATTACTTTTGAGTGCGGCGTATTTCTCGTTCATTGTCGTCCTGCCTCGTAAAAAAACTACATCCATTGTCCTTGTTAAGACTCCAATCTAGCGAAAAGCACCAGTTATAGTCAAATAAAGCAGACTAAGTTTGCAATTATTCCGCTGTCTCCTGATTTAGAGCAAATTTACGGCAGCCATAGAGTAAGAAGTGAAAATTAATTACAAAATAACAAGTTAAATAAGTGTTAAGACTCGCGCTAAATTGTGAAGATAAAAAGATGCAGCTCAATCGAGCTGCACAGACTTTCGAGCTTAAACGCGTATTAACAGCAGTACTTGACCATCGCCTTTGAAAGCACATCAATTGTGGGGTCGATAAAGTCGAAGGATAGAAACTCATCCGGTTGATGGGCTTGGTCGATTGACCCAGGGCCGAGCACCAAGGTTGGACACAACTGCTGTAGAAATGGTGCTTCAGTACAGTAGTTCACGGTTTCTGAACTGGTTTGGCAGATCTCTTCAACACCACCAATAAATGGGTGGTCATGTTGGCATTCGTAACCCGGAATAGGCTCATGCAATGGAATAATCTCCAGTCTCCCAGGCCATTTCGCTTCGACTTCTTTTAATGCTCCGCGCAACATGTTCTCTAAACCATCAAGGCTAATGCCGGGAAGAGGACGCACGTCGTAATGCAGCTCACAGCAACCACAAATACGGTTAGCGCTGTCACCACCGTGAATGTGTCCAAGATTTAGGGTAGGGCTTGGAATGGCAAAACCCGGATGGTGATATTCTTTAATCAATTTGTCACGCAGTTGCATCATGGCGAACATGACTTCATGCATGATCTCAATAGCGTTAACGCCAAGCGCTGGGTCCGATGAGTGACCGGACTTGCCTGTTACGCGAATGGCATTTGCCACATGCCCTTTATGACCTCGAATTGGTACAAGGCTGGTGGGTTCACCAATGATGCAGTAATCCGGCTTAAATGGGGCGTTTGCTGTGAAATGTCGCGCGCCCAACATGGTGGTCTCTTCGTCACAAGTGGCTAATACGTAAAGTGGTTTGCTCTGCTTGCTCCAATCGACTTTCTTCACTGCTTCATAAATAAAGGCGAAAAAGCCTTTCATGTCTGCTGTGCCTAAACCGTAGAAGCGGTTGTCTTTTTCCGTCAGTTTATGCGGATCAAAATTCCATCGCCCTTGATCGAATGGCACGGTATCGCTATGGCCAGCAAGTAAAAGGCCACCTTCACCCTCACCCATACGTGCGATCATATTGTGCTTGCCTGGCTCGACTTCGATCACTTCAACGCTAAAACCCAGATCTTTAAACCAAGATGCGAGTTTTTCGATGACTTTTGCATTGCCCTGATCCCAGCTCGGATCCGTGGAGCTGATAGAAGAGGTGCTGATGAGTCCTTCATAGACCTCTAGAAAAGTTGGTAATTGCATGGATTCTTCAAATCTCCTGTTGACAGACAGACCACAAAAATGTAAAACACATATTAAATCATATTTAATGAATAAAAAATCAAAATAAAGCAAAAATTAAATATGAATAGTCATTTGAGCCTTTAAGTATATGGATGTTACACAATGCTAAAAACCACGATTATTGGAGCCAGCGGTTACACCGGCGCAGAGTTAGCGTTAATGGTTAATAAACACCCACAACTCACGCTATCAGGTTTATACGTTTCCGCCAACAGTGTTGATGCGGGAAAGAGCATCGCGCAGCTGCACGGTAAGCTAGCGGGCATCATTGATATGCCAGTTTTACCACTAACGGATCCACTGCAAATCGCTCAAGAATCGGACGTGGTGTTTTTGGCAACGGCTCACGAAGTCAGCCATGATTTAGCCCCAACTTTCTTGGAGGCAGGCTGTCAGGTATTCGATTTATCGGGTGCATTCCGTGTGAAAAGTGAAGGCTTTTACGACACTTTTTATGGCTTCGAACATCAACATAACAACTGGCTAGATAAAGCAGCATACGGCTTAGCAGAGTGGAACCAAGAATCAATAAAAACCACTCCTTTGATTGCAGTAGCAGGTTGCTACCCAACCGCTTCACAGCTTGCAATCAAACCTTTATTAGAACATGCGTTGCTCGATACCAACCAATGGCCAGTGATCAACGCAACCAGTGGTGTATCAGGTGCAGGGCGTAAAGCCTCCATGGTTAACAGCTTCTGTGAAGTGAGCTTGCAACCCTATGGTGTATTTAACCATCGTCACCAGCCAGAGATTGCTCAGCACTTGGGTTGCGATGTGATTTTTACTCCGCACCTCGGCAACTTTAAACGCGGCATTCTTGCCACTATCACCATGAAGCTTGCGCAAGGTGTGACAGAAGCACAAGTGGCACAGGCGTTTGAACAAGCTTATCAAGGCAAGCCTGCGGTGCGTCTTAAAGGCGACGGTATTCCACGTATTCAGGATGTCGAAAATACCCCTTTCTGTGATATCGGCTGGAAGGTACAAGGCGAACACATCATTGTGATTTCAGCTATCGACAACCTACTTAAAGGTGCATCGAGTCAAGCGATGCAATGTCTCAATATTCATTACGGTTACCCAGAACTGACAGCGTTGCTGTAGTCGTTGAAAGAGGGAAATGCGATGACGCAAACCAATCAAGCTCCTTTAGTCATTAAGCTAGGTGGTGCAGCTCTATCATGCACTCAAACCTTAAGCCAACTGTTTGGTGCCATTGCGGCTTACCAAAAATCGGCACAGCGACAAATCGCCATCGTTCATGGCGGTGGCTACCTAGTTGATGAGTTGATGGCAAAGCTTCAGCTTGAAACCGTAAAGAAAAACGGTTTACGCGTAACGCCATACGAGCAAATTCCTGTGATTGCAGGCGCGCTTGCGGGCACTGCGAATAAGCTACTTCAAGGTCAAGCGATTGCGGACGGTCTTAACGCTGTGGGCCTTAGCCTTGCGGATGGTGGTTTGTGTCTTGTTGAAGAACTTGACCCAGAACTCGGCGCGGTAGGCAAAGCATCACCGGGTGACTCAGCACTATTACAAGCGGTGCTAAACACAGGTGCACTGCCGATCATCAGTTCAATTGGTTTAACCAAAGATGGCCAGATGATGAATGTGAATGCTGATCAAGCAGCAGTCGCGGTTGCGGGCGCATTAGATGCGGAGTTAGTCCTGTTATCAGACGTGAGTGGTGTATTAGATGGAAAAGGCCATTTGATCAAAACCCTGTCAGAGCAGCAAGCTAACTCGTTGATCGATGGACATGTGATCACCGATGGCATGATCGTCAAAGTTAAAGCCGCTTTGGAGGCCGCCAATGATCTTGGCCGTCCAATTGAAGTCGCGACCTGGCGTTACCCAGAAAAATTAGCACAGTTATTCGCTGGTGAAAGTATTGGTACTCAATTCTTGCCTCAATAAGCATCAGCAAAAGAATTCAATATTAGGAAGTCGTAGTTGGCACTGACCGCCGAGCGCAGCGCCAGTTAAGTTTGGAGAAAAAACATGAGCAAAGTGAACGTAAATAAAGTGGTAGTCGCATACTCAGGCGGTCTAGATACTTCAGTAATTATCCCGTGGCTAAAAGAGAACTACGACTGTGAAGTAGTGGCTTTCGTTGCCGATGTTGGTCAAGGTGCCGAAGAGCTAGAAGGCATTGAAGCGAAAGCAAAAGCCTCTGGTGCTTCTGAGTGTTACATCGCGGACTTGAAAGAAGAAATGGTCGCAGACTACATTTACCCAACGCTAAAAACCGGCGCGTACTACGAAGGTAAGTACCTGCTAGGTACATCAATGGCGCGTCCAATCATTGCCAAAGCGCAGGTTGAAGTGGCACGTAAAGTGGGCGCGGACGCTCTGTGTCATGGCTGTACAGGTAAAGGTAACGACCAAGTACGTTTTGAAGGCGCATTCGCAGCACTAGCACCGGACTTACAAGTGATTGCACCTTGGCGTGAGTGGGACCTAGTGAGCCGTGAAGAGTGTTTGGATTACCTAGCTGAGCGTAATATTCCTTGCTCTGCGTCTCTTACTAAGATCTATTCACGTGATGCAAACGCATGGCACATTTCGACGGAAGGCGGCGTTTTAGAAGATACGTGGAACGCACCAAACGAAGACTGCTGGGTGTGGACTGTCGACCCAGAGCAAGCGCCAAATGAAGCGGAATACGTCACGCTGAAAGTAGAAAAAGGTGAAGTGGTCGAAGTTGATGGTGAAGTGATGACACCATATAACGCACTGGTTTACCTAAACGAGAAGGGCGCTAAGCACGGTGTTGGCCGTATCGATATCGTGGAAAACCGTCTTGTTGGGATGAAGTCTCGTGGTTGTTATGAAACACCGGGAGGCACCATCATGATGGAAGCGCTGCGTGCTGTAGAGCAGCTTGTGCTAGACAAATCATCATTCGAATTCCGTGAGGAGCTAGGTCTAAAAGCGTCTCACCTTGTATACGATGGCCGTTGGTTTACGCCACTATGTAAATCGATCCTTGCCGCTTCAGAAGAGCTAGCGCAAGACGTTAACGGTGAAGTGGTTGTTAAGCTCTACAAAGGTCAAGCGACAGTGACGCAAAAACGTTCTGACAACAGCTTGTATTCAGAAGAGTTCGCGACTTTTGGTGAAGATGAAGTTTACGACCAAAGCCATGCAGGTGGGTTCATCCGTCTTTACTCGCTATCAAGCCGTATTCGTGCATTGAACAGCCAGAAGAAATAATCCATTAACATCCATCTTGGATTGAATAAAGACCCGCCATTTATAGGCGGGTCTTTTGGTTTCTAAAAGCGAGTATCTAAAGTTTGTTTGAATATATATGTAAAAATATTGAATTTATACTTTATTTTTTATCGAAATTGCCGTAACGTTGACCCATAAGAAAAAGTGAGCAAATGACCATCAAATTGGTTACTACTCATTCGAGAACGTTAGAGTAAGCAATAGTCATCAGGAGAGACGCAATGGCATTATGGGGCGGAAGATTTACCCAAGCGGCAGACACCAGATTTAAAGAGTTCAATGATTCGTTGCGTTTTGACTACCGATTGGCTGAGCAAGACATCGTAGGTTCAATCGCATGGTCTAAAGCTCTGCTTTCTGTTGATGTGCTATCGGCAGAAGAACAGCAAAAACTGGAACTTTCTTTAAATGAGCTGAAGTTAGAAGTGATGGAAGACCCTCACCAAATTCTTCGCTCTGATGCAGAAGATATCCACTCTTGGGTTGAACAGCAGCTAATCAGTAAAGTGGGAGATTTAGGTAAAAAACTCCACACTGGGCGTTCTCGGAATGACCAAGTCGCCACAGACTTGAAACTTTGGTGTCGTCAGCAAGGTCAGCAATTATTGATTGCTTTAGATCGCCTACAAGCACAAATGGTCCATGTTGCTAAACAGCACCAAGGCACCGTATTGCCAGGCTATACTCATCTTCAGCGTGCTCAACCTGTAACCTTTGCTCACTGGTGCTTGGCTTATGTTGAAATGTTCGAGCGTGACTACTCTCGTCTGAATGATGCCTTACAGCGTCTCGACACTTGTCCACTTGGCTCGGGTGCTTTAGCGGGAACGGCTTATCCGATTGATCGCGAACAATTAGCACATAATCTCGGTTTCCACCGTGCTACGCGTAATTCACTCGATTCGGTTTCAGATCGTGATCATGTGATGGAACTGATGTCGGTGGCGTCGATTTCTATGCTTCACCTTTCTCGTCTTGCAGAAGATATGATCTTCTACAATTCAGGCGAGTCAAACTTCATTGAGTTAGCGGATACGGTGACATCTGGTTCGTCATTAATGCCACAGAAGAAAAACCCAGATGCACTTGAGTTGATCCGTGGTAAGACAGGGCGTGTCTATGGCGCATTATCGAGCATGATGATGACAGTTAAAGCCTTGCCATTGGCGTACAACAAAGACATGCAGGAAGATAAAGAAGGGTTGTTTGACGCTTTAGATACATGGAACGACTGCATGGAAATGGCAGCTCTGTGTTTTGACGGTATTAAAGTGAATGGCGAGCGCACACTAGAAGCGGCGAAACAAGGTTACGCAAACTCGACGGAGTTAGCTGATTACCTAGTGGCGAAAGGCATCCCATTCCGTGAAGCTCACCACATCGTCGGTGTCGCGGTCGTTGGTGCTATTGCTAAAGGTTGTGCGCTAGAAGAACTGTCTATCGAAGAGTTAAAAGCCTTCTCAGAGGTCATTGAAGCGGATGTGTATGACATCCTGACTATCGATTCGTGTTTGGAAAAGCGTTGTGCTTTGGGTGGTGTTTCGCCTCACCAGGTCGCTTACGCGGTAGAACAAGCGGATAAGCGCCTGAGCCAGCGTGACAGCTCGGCGGTGAAAGTGCGTCCTGCACGTTTGACGGACATTGAAACGTTGGAAGGTATGGTTGCTTACTGGGCGAACCTTGGTGAGAATCTTCCGCGCTCTCGTAATGAGCTCGTGAGAGATATTGGCTCTTTCGCGGTGGCTGAGCATCATGGTGAAGTGACGGGTTGCGCTTCTCTATATGTGTATGACTCAGGGTTGGCTGAAATACGCTCTCTTGGTATCGAAGCGGGCTGGCAAGGCCAAGGGCAGGGCAGTGCGATTGTGAACTATTTGGTTGAGAAAGCGCGCCAGATGGCGATCAAGAAAGTCTTTGTTCTAACGCGAACGCCTGAGTTCTTTATGAAGCAAAGCTTTTTACCGACATCGAAGTCATTACTGCCGGAGAAAGTTCTGAAAGATTGCGATCAGTGCCCACGTCAACATGCATGTGATGAGGTAGCGCTTGAGATCAATTTAATGGAGCAAGTGATCCAAAAAACGCATGTGGCATGAACTGAAGTTGTGGAGTGATTTTATTAGCATTCAATGACATAGTCATTTTCCTGCTTACTTACATCAGTATTCGCTAAAAAAATCGAAAAAATTTGGAACCTTTGAGAGGAAGCCCGGTCTATTAAAGTACCACTGCTTTTTCTTAGAAGAATCTAAGAGAGCCCCAGAACTGACATTGGTTTTGGGGCTTTTTTCTATCTGTCACTTTTCTCTTTTTTATTCGTCTTTTTTTGTCCCCGTCGACGCTGCCAAGGCAAGATGACAAAACGCATCCATAAGTGTAAAAACAACAAAACGTTGAAAGCGAAGCCGGCAAAGATCAAAGCGATCGACTCGATGCTTTGTGGATCATCTTTGAGCGTAAACCACCATACAATCCAACACAGTACAGAAAGTACCGTCAATTGATCCAAGCATCGTTGGCAACGTCCAAGTTTTTTCCAAAACCAATGTTCTTCGCAGCGGCGACAAGTCATAGTGTTTTCCAAACCATTAGTGTTGCTTCAGATTATATATCTAACTATATGGTGGAAAGCGTTTCTTGTACCGGACTTAGAGCGCTATGACACAACCAAAAATGGAAAGTTAGCTTTGTAAAAGCTTTGTGGCACGTAATTGATGTATGGTGCTCTGTCAGTCTTTAACAGGAAATATAATGATGTCGACAGAGTTGAAACTTGCGCTAAGTATCGCTGGTGGGTTCTTTATGATCGGTGTTGTCGCGATTTGTATGGTCAGTCGCTATGCAATGATGGCAGCGTAAGAGAGATTTTATTGCGCCGAAGTAGCAAAGCAAAGCCTCGTTGATGACGAGGCTTTGCTTTATATTTAGATAGAAGCCTGAAAGCGTTAGCAGCCTGGGCCGCAGTCAAGACAATGTTTCACCATTTCTGGCCCTAAGTGTAGTTTTGAATTCAAATCACGTAGAGCGGTGCGGACGCCTTCTTCAATCACTGGGTGATAGAAGGGCATATCTAACATCTCAGAAATCGTCATCCTATTTTGGTGCGCCCACGCTAAAAGGTGAGCAAGATGCTCTGCATTCGGGCCCATCATTTCTGCACCTAAAAAACGTCCAGTGCCTTGCTCTCCGTAGACATGCAGAATGCCTTTATTACGAAGCATGACGCGCGAACGTCCTTGATTTTCAAACGAGACTTCACCGGTTGCGAAACATCCACATGTGCCTAGACGTGTTTCTAGTTGCTTATATGTTTCTCCAACCATAGCAATTTGAGGGTCGGAGAACACGGCTGAAATTGGTGAGCGACGCAGACCCGCACGAATATCTGGGAAACGGCCTGCGTTGTCTCCAGCAATACGGCCTTGGTCAGCGGCTTCGTGCAGCAGTGGAATTTGGTTACTTGCATCACCTGCAATGAAGATGCTCTCTACCGAAGTTTGCAATGTATAGTGATCCGCCGTTGGTACGCCACGTTCATCGAGAGCCACATTGGTGTTCTCGATCGCCAGCTTATCGACGTTTGGACGACGACCCGTTGCGGCCAATACGTAATCGACAACGAAAGTTTCTAATTCGCCATCATGGTTGATGAATTGGATTTCGACCTTGTCTTCGCCGTCATTGTCTGACGAAGCAATGCGTTTCATGCTTTCGACTTTTACATCTGCATCAAGGTAGAACTCTTCCTTAAAGGCTTTATCTGCATACGCCATCACCTCTGGGTCTGTCAGTGGGCCCACTTGTCCTCCAAGGCCAAAGAGCTTCACGTTCACTCCTAGGCGGTGTAAAGCCTGACCCAATTCAAGGCCGATGACTCCTGGGCCAAATACTGCCACGGACTCTGGTAAGTCATCCCAGTCAAATACATCATCGTTAATCACTAGGCGATCACCCAGTTCATTCCAAGCTGCCGGATATGCTGGACGAGATCCTGTCGCAATAACAATGCGCTGTGCGGTGACCTGAGTATGATCATCTATGATGAGAGTGTGGTCATCGGCAAACTTCGCGTAGCCCGATAGTTTGTCTTCAGCGGGAATATCATCGACACTTTCAAGCACAAAGCCAACAAAACGATCGCGTTCGCGCTTTACACGATCCATAACTTCTTGTCCGTTAATTCGTACTTCACCTTGCGGGTGTATCCCAAATCCAGGTGCTTTTTCGATTTGATGAACACTTTCTGCTGCCGCAATTAACAGCTTAGACGGCATGCATCCGACACGAGCACAGGTTGTTCCGTAGGGACCGCCCTCAATCATTACCACGCTGTTGGTATGAGCTTTTGCTGCTCGATAAGCACCAAGACCAGCCGTACCGCCACCAATAATCGCTACGTCGACATTTACTTGTTTCATCGTGAACTCTCGCTTTTGTTTTAAGCCAAGCTAGCTACATTGAGCTTGGAGAGTGAATTGGATAGTTGAATCTGGATAAGTAGTCACCTTATTGGCAGATGACTACTTATCTAGACTAGTAGAAGAAGTGGTTTAGGGTTGGCCTCCGAGCCAAAAGGCACCGGAGACCGAGGGTGTAGGCTATGGACAGCTTAGCCTAGATACGCTTCTAGCTCTTCGCTACCGCCTATATGCTTGCCACCGATAAAGACTTGTGGAACAGTCGTGCGACCAGATATAGCTCGTAGACTAACTGTTGTTGCGTCTTTACCCAGAATCACTTCTTCATATTGAAGACCGTGGTCAATCAGATTTTGTTTCGCTTTCATACAGAAAGGGCAGCCTGGTTTAGTGAACACCGTGATGGATTCTTGCGTTTTGTAGTCAGGCGCTATGTAGTTCAGCATCGTATCTGCGTCTGACACCTTGAATGGGTCGCCTGGTTCGTTTGGCTCAATGAACATTTTTTCCACTACGCCATCTTTTACTAGCATGCTGTAACGCCATGAACGTTTGCCAAAGCCGATGTCGTTTTTATCCACTAACATACCCATGCCATCGGTGAATTCACCATTACCATCCGGGATGAAGGTAATGTTTTCTGCTTCTTGGTCTTGTTTCCATGCATTCATCACGAACGTATCATTGACCGAGACACAAATAATCTCATCCACTCCGTGCTCTTTAAATACAGGGAACAATTCGTTGTAACGAGGTAGATGGCTTGATGAACAGGTTGGAGTAAATGCACCCGGTAAGCTAAATACGATAACGGTCTTACCTTTAAATAGCTCATCGGTCGTTACATTCACCCAAGAATCACCTTGACGAACTGGAAAAGTAACTTGAGGGACTTGTTGACCTTCTTTAGATACAAACATAATGATTTCCTTTAACTATTTTAAATTATGCGTATAGAGCTTAGCGTTTTTCGTCGCTCTGTTTCGTTTTGTTGAGCCCATTATTGTAAAAATCCTTTGATAGCTCTAATCGTTTGGTGTTATGGTTTTGATAGGTATTAGCTATTGTTAAAGAAGCGAAGCGTGAATTATGAATATTCGAGATTTTGAGTACTTAGTTGCACTTGCGGAACATAAGCACTTTCGCAAAGCGGCAGAGGCATGTTTTGTTAGCCAGCCAACATTGAGTGGGCAAATTCGTAAACTAGAGGATGAACTCGGGACCACGCTTTTAGAGCGAAGCAGCCGACGTGTTTTGTTTACCGATTCAGGGTTACAGCTGGTGGAGCAGGCTAAACGCATCTTAAGTGAAGTGAAAACCTTCAGAGATATGGCAAGTGGTCAAAGCGGAGCCATGACTGGACCGATGCATATTGGTTTCATCCCGACGGTTGGGCCTTATCTACTACCCAAAATTCTGCCGCAGATAAAAGAAGCATTTCCTGAGTTGGAACTATTTCTGCACGAAGCTCAAACACATCAATTAGTGCGTCAATTGGAAGAAGGCAAACTAGATTGCTTAGTTTTAGCTTCGGTTGATGAAACTGCGCCATTTAAAGAGATCGAAGTGTATCAAGAGCCATTAAGTGTCGCAGTGCCATGTGACCACGAGTGGGCCTCTCTCGACCATGTTGATATGTTGGAGCTGAATGGTAAAACCGTTTTAGCGTTGGGAGACGGCCACTGTCTGCGAGATCAAGCGTTAGGTTTTTGTTTTGCCGCTGGTGCAAAAGACGATGAGCGTTTTAAAGCCACCAGCTTGGAGACGTTACGCAACATGGTTGCTGCCGGTGCGGGGATTACGTTATTGCCTCAGCTTTCTATCCCTAATGAGAAGCAAAAAGATGGCGTATGCTACGTACCAGCTGTTAACCCAACCCCCTCGCGTAATATCGTTCTCGTATACCGTCCGGGCTCACCATTACGAGCTAGGTTTGAAGCTTTAGCAGCGAAGATTAAAGAGGTGTTGGCTTCTTATCCATCATTGAATGCTGCAGCATAAGAAGCAGACATAAAAAAGGGAGAGCTTGATGCTCTCCCTTGTGCTTTTGTGATTTAGAACAGTTCTTCTGCGCCAGAGCCTGAAGAATAAATACTATCTTCTAAACGGTCGCCAGCGTATTCGGTAGGCTCCGTGCCTTTTTCAAAGTATTCGAACATTGATGTGCTATCTACCTTGTGCGTTAGCATACCGCTGTTGCGATCAATACGAACTCGAATAATATCCTCTGGAATATTTTTACCTTGCTCCGGCGTCCCTTCTAGCGCAACACGCATGAAGTCAATCCAAGCAGGCTCTGCTGTTTTCGCACCCGACTCGGCACCAGAAATTTGGCCTTGCCCTAGGTTGCTGTTAACTGTGGTGCGGCCAAGTGCACGTGAGTGATCATCAAAGCCAACCCAAGCTATCGCAACGACACCAGGTCCATAGCCATTGTACCAAGCATCCTTGGAATCATTCGTTGTACCCGTTTTACCTCCGATATCACGACGACCAAGTTTTTGCGCGCGCCAGCCTGTACCATTCCAACCTGTGCCTTCACGCCAGTTACCACCACCCCAAATGTTGCTGTACATCATCTCACGCATTAAGAATGCATTCTGTTCGGAGATAACTTGCGGTGCATATTGAGGTTCATCATTTTCAAGGGCATTGTCTGTTGCAAGGCCATCAATTGCGACGTCTTGTTCGCCAAATTCATCAGCGTAGCGATTTTCTGGCTGCTCGCTCATTTGCGGACAATCCTTATGACAAACACTCTTTGGATTGGCTTTAAACAGTACTTCACCGAATGCATCTTCCACGCGTTCTACATAGAATGGTTCAACGTAATAACCACCGTTCGCAAACACAGAGTAACCTTGTGCCACTTTCATTGGTGTTAAGCTGCCAGCTCCGAGTGCGATGGTCTCTGAACGCGGTACTTGGTTAATATCAAAACCGAAACGAGTAAGGTACTGACGTGTCTCCTCGAGGCCAACTTCACGGAGTGTACGCACTGCCATAACGTTTTTTGATTGAGCTAAGCCGAGGCGAAGACGCGTTGGACCACCATAAGTTGGTGGTGAGTTTTTTGGTCGCCAAGCTGAACCAGAACCTGCATCCCACTTGTTAATTGGCGCATCGTTAATCAAAGTCGCTAGAGTCAGCCCTTTGTCAATTGCTGCCGAGTAGATGAAAGGCTTGATACTTGAACCAACCTGACGTACTGACATGGTTGCACGGTTAAACTTGCTGTGAACAAAGTTGAAACCACCAACCAGCGACAATATCGCGCCATTTTCTGGGTTCATCGCAACAAACGCGGTGTTTGCTGTCGGCACTTGGCTCAGTTTCCAGCTCAGTGTTGTGTTGTCATCTTCATCGGTTTCACTTACTTCGCGAACCCAAACTTGTTGACCTGTCGCTAGCACATCATGCGCTGACTTTGGTGTTGAGCCTTGGCGGTTATCGGTAATGTACTTACGCGCCCAGTGCATTCCAGTCCAAGGGATGGTTTGCTCTTCATGGTTCTTAACCCATACTTGTGCCGTCTTATCATCGACTTTCGTCACAACCGCAGGGTAAAGGTCACCATAAGTTGGCTGTTTCTTCAGGTGCTTTTCTATTTGCTCATTGTCCCAGGCCGCTTCCCCTTCTTTCCAAAGCACACTTTCTGCACCACGGTAGCCATGACGTTCATCGTATGACAAGAGGTTATTTACCGCAGACGTATTTGCAGCATCTTGCAGTTTAGAATCCACAGTCATGTAGATATTCAAGCCAGAGGTATAAGCTTCTTCTTCACCGTATTCTTTTACTGCCCATGCACGAGCCAACTCTGCTACGTAAGGTGCGGAAAGCTCAATCTCAGCGCTATGATAACGCGCCACAATAGGCTCATTGCGTGCTTCGTCATACTGCTCTTGTGTAATGTATTTCTCATCAAGCATTCGCATTAATACAACGTTACGGCGTTTTGTTGCGCGCTCAAGAGAGTAAATTGGGTTCATGGTTGATGGCGCTTTTGGCATACCAGCGAGTGTTGCAATCTCACTTAACGTCAATTCATCAAGGCTCTTGCCAAAATACACTTGAGCGGCAGCACCAAAGCCATATGAGCGGTAACCAAGGAAGATTTTATTGACATAAAGCTCCATGATTTCTTGCTTACTTAAAAGCTGCTCAATATGGATAGCAATAAAAATCTCTTTAATCTTACGCATGATCTTCTTCTCATTAGATAAGAAGAAGTTACGAGCTAGCTGTTGCGTAATCGTACTTGCACCCTGTTTAGCCGAGCCTGAAACCGCAACAACAACCGCTGCACGAGTGATGCCGATAGGGTCGATACCAGGATGCTCATAGAAACGACTATCTTCGGTTGCGATGAGCGCGTGAATTAAGTCTTGAGGAATTTCGTCATAAGTAACAGGAATACGACGCTTTTCACCGAACTGTGCGATCAGCTTCCCGTCTTGACTAAACACCTTCATAGGTGTTTGTAATTCAACGTCTTTTAGAGTTGCAACATCTGGCAATTCAGGCTTCACATACTGATAGAAGCCAAATATTGTGGTGACTCCAAGAATTATGCAAATCAATGTTAAAAATAATAAACGCTTTATGAACTTCACCGGAGAATCCCTGATTGGTTGAGGCTGTGTAACGGCAAACCCTTGTACTCTTAGGTCAAAAATTTAGCACATAAGAGATATTAACTCTTATTTGGATGCTAATAACAACCTTTGCACGAAGAAATTTCGGAGCGAGAGTAAGAGATGGATAAGCTAATCGTTACCGGCATCGATATAGGCCATAACAGCCTCAAAGCCGTAGTACTTAAACCCACAGGCAACAATTACGCTCTGTTGGGTTACAAAGAAATATTACTAAAGGAAGGTATTGTCGCTGAAAATAACACCTTAAATCATCAAGAAATTGTAAAGACCCTCAAGCAGATAAAAAAAGAACTGCCTTTTGGCGCTAGAAAAGTTGCGATCTCAGTTCCTGATAACTCGGTAATTAGCAAGAAACTGCAAATAGAACAAAATCTTGAAGAGAGTGAAGTTGAGTTTGCAGTGATACAAGCCTTTTCTCATCAATCGCCATTCCCTGTCGAAGAGCTGAGTTTAGACTTCGTTCGTCTTCTCGCGGAGGGCGGGCAGAGTGGCAGTGATAGCTATCAAGTGTTTGCGACAAGAAAAGATGTGGTAGAAGGCCGAGTTGATGCATTACAAAAGTCCGGACTAAAACCTGTTTTAGTGGACGTGCATTCGCAAAGCCTTGGTCATATCTGGAAGCTTACCGCCGATCGCTTTCCTGACAAAAACAAATACTGCTTACTCGATATTGGCACCTTATCGAGCTCTTTCACCATGTTTACCGAACAAGGTGAACTGTTTCACAAAGAGTTTGCTTACGGCACACGCGGAGCAAACAGCGCTTCTCCAGTCGATTTTCTGTCCGATGATGCTCAGGAGAAAACAGAGCTGTTTAACTGTCAAATCGTAGAGCGAGTAAAGCGCCAGATGCAGCTCTATACCTCAATCAATGGCTCACAAAACATCAAGGGTATCTGGTTATCAGGGGAGGGGGCCTCCACTCCCATGCTCGTAGAAGAGTTGTCTCAACAATTGTCGTTAGAGTGTGAATTGCTAAATCCGCTAGGGCTATTTGAGATGAAGGTGTCTAAGCGTAAGCGTCGTGCTGTGGATTGGCAGCATTTCTCAACAGCAGCCGGACTGGCCGTTCGTGGCATTCATTGGCTAGGAGGCGCCCGTGCTTTATCGCATTAATTTACTTCCTTGGCGAGAGAATCAAAGAGAAGAGCACCGACGTCGCTTCATCAGTTTGGTCGCATTAGGCATGTTGGTCGCTGTTGGCATCCAGTGGGGTATTGGAAAGTTTTTTGAGTACCAACAAGATCAACAACAGGAGCGGCTCGATTACCTCACTCACTACATTGCCGAACTCGACCAGCGTATTGAAGCAATGAAAATTGCAGAGCAAGAGCACAGCAAAATCCTCGAACGTCTAAAGGTCGTTGAAGGTTTACAAAACGGACGAAACAAAACGACCGAGTTCATGAACTTAATGCCTGCCGTTATCCCTGAAGGTGTATATGTCGACAAGATCAAAATGAATGATCTGGAAATTGAGATCTCTGGGATCTCAGATAGCACTCCAAAACTTGCCACGATGCTGGACAACATGGAGCGCTCGGCCAAGTTGAACGACGTAGAAATGCATTCCATCGTTCACGGCAAAGCCCGTTTTGGGAAAGAGTTTCAAACATTCAAAGTGTCTTTCATGTTCAAAGTAACGGAGAAGAAATTGGAGGCTCAACGTGGTTGATTGGCAGGATCTCGAAATAGATGAAATGGCCGAGTGGCCATTGTTGCCCCAGATTGTAGTAATCGCGCTTCTGATCATGGCGATTCAAGGCTTAGGTTATTGGTTTTACCTTAAACCGAAAGAAGAACAGTTGAATCACTTGATCCAGCAGGAGCAGACACTCAAGGTGGCATTGAAGATCAAAGCGAACAAAGTGGCAGCGTTGCCTCAGCTTCAATCTCAATTGGATGAACTTACCACTCGTTACGAGTTATTACTGCAACAACTGCCTGCGCAAAAAGAGCTGGCTACAATGCTCGCTTCAGTGAATGAGCTTGGCATCGACAATAAGCTGACTTTCACCCGAATCGACTGGGGCGAAAAACAATCAGAGCACTTCCTTTATCGTCTTCCTTTAAACATAGAGTTAACGGGCGACTTTCATGACATCGGCCATTTTTCTCAGGCAATAGCGACGCTACCTCGAATCATCACGTTTAAAGATGTGACTTGGCAACGTGTCAGCCAAGAGAGCGAAACCCTGCACTTTCGGGTGCGCGCTAACACCTATCAGTTTAAGCCGGAGGAGACGAAAAATGACAAGTAAGTCTTTATTGTTGGTATTGATGGGTTCTCTATTGATGGGCTGCCAGGCGAATGATGAATCATTGACGGATTTTATTCGAGGAGTGGAAACACAGGCGCGTCGAGAGGTCGAGAAGCTTAAGCCCGCAGACAAGTATGTTGCAGTCACGTACGCACCGGAAGTACAGCGTGCACCCTTTGAATTACCCAAAGAAGCCATCATCGCGACTCAGCCAGTTGCAAGAAAAGATTGTTGGCAACCGCCCTCAAGAAGGCGAACTGGAAAATTAGAAAAATTCCCATTAAGCCAATTACGTTTGAAAGGGGTCATGGGCATGGATAACACGGTTTCTGGCCTCGTTCAGGCTCCCAATGGCAACGTCTATAAAGTTAAGCCGGGTCAATACCTCGGACGCAATAATGGCAAAGTGACCCATGTCAGCCACTCCTACTTGTTGATTAATGAAACGTTGCCCGACGGCTTAGGATGTTGGCAAAAACGTAAAGTTAAGTTGGCTTTGAGATAGCCCCATTTATTTTTGATATTGAGTAATGAAAATGAGACAAGGATTAACACGTACACCAAGGATACTTACTGGGCTCTTCTCCTTATGGTTGTTTGTATTTTTAGCCCCTTTAGCGGCAGCTGAAGAAGTTTCGTCCAATGCCCTAAAAAGTATCGACTTTCGAACTAATAAAGATAAAGACGCCGTGATTGTCGTCGAATTGGCGTCACCGGCCGCGATTGTAGATATCAAGCGTGTACAGGAAGGGTTAAGTATCGATTTGCTTAACACTTCAGTAAAAGACGAGCAATTGTATCTCCTAGACGTGAAAGACTTTTCGACTGTGGTTGAGAGCGTAGAAGTGTTTCGCGATACCTCGACGACGCGCTTGGTTGCGCACATCAATGAAGAATACATGCATGATTACCGTTTAACGGGGCCTTTTTTGGAAATCAAAGTAGCGAAGATCAAACCCAATGAGAAAGCCCCAGATAAAAGCATTTTAGAAAGAGAAGGTAAGCTTATTTCGATTAACTTCCAAGATATTCCTGTGCGAAACGTCTTGCAGCTTATTGCTGATTACAACCAATTCAATTTGGTTGTCTCCGACTCTGTAGAAGGCAACCTCACGCTTCGTCTTGATGGTGTCCCTTGGCAGCAAGTGCTGGATATTATTTTGCAAGTTAAGGGGTTAGATAAGCGTGTTGATGGCAACGTGATTTTAGTTGCTCCGACTGATGAGTTGGACTTGCGTGAGAAGCAGCAGTTAGAAAAACAAAAACTTACGGAAGAAATGGGAGAGCTTTCATCTGAAATCATCAAAGTTAATTTTGCTAAAGCATCAGACATTGCGGAGATGATCAATGGAGAAGGAAATATCAGCATGCTGTCAGAGCGCGGCAGTATGACCATTGATGAGCGAACTAACTCGTTATTGATTAGAGAGTTACCTGAAAACATCGAGGTGATTCGAGAAATTATTGAGTCTTTGGATATTCCAGTTAAACAGGTTCAAATTGAGGCGCGTATTGTGACCATCAATGAAGGTAACATGGACGAGCTAGGTATTCGTTGGGGTTTTACGTCTATTAATGGCAGTAATACAGTGGGCGGTTCTATTGAGAACAACCTCGCCACGATCGGTCTTTATAATGGAGAAGGGGGCGACGACGGTGGTGACGGTGATGGAGTGGGGATCGATGACTTCCTAAATGTAAACTTAGCTGCAACCAGCCCGAATGCCACCAGCATTGCTTTTCAGGTCGCAAAGTTAGGTTCAGACACCTTGTTGGATCTTGAGCTTTCTGCTCTGCAACAAGAGTCTAAAGCTGAGATTATCTCGAGCCCACGTTTGATCACTACCAATAAGAAACCTGCCTATATCGAACAAGGTACTGAGATTCCTTATCTTGAGTCATCATCAAGTGGTGCAACGACGGTGACGTTCAAAAAGGCGGTATTAAGTTTGAAGGTAACCCCGCAAATCACACCGGATAACCGCTTAGTATTGGATTTAAGTGTCACGCAAGATAGACCTGGACAAGTCGTGAAGACAGGCACTGGTGAAGCTGTTGCGATTGATACTCAACGTATCGGGACGCAAGTGTTAGTGAATAACGGTGAAACGGTCGTTCTTGGTGGTATTTTTCAGCACAGCATTACTAACTCGGTGGACAAAGTGCCTTTGTTGGGCGATCTGCCGCTATTAGGTGCGCTTTTTCGTCGAAGCTATGAAAATGTTGGCAAAAGTGAGCTGTTAATTTTCGTCACGCCTAAGGTGGTGATTCAGTAGTTCTGCCTCGGGAAAAACTGATTAAATCAAAAATAAAGTTGCAATAGTGGCACCATGCTTGGATAATTTCGGGTCTTATCACGAATTATCTGTGAGGAACTGGTGCCACAAGCCTTGTAGAACAGCAGTTTAGCTGTGTTTTCTTGTGGCGATCTTATTGAATCAATGTTGTAAATTACTGCTAAACATGGCTGAGAAACGTAATATTTTCCTTGTTGGCCCAATGGGCGCCGGCAAAAGTACAATTGGTAGACATCTAGCACAGCAACTGCATATGGAGTTTGTTGACTCCGATACAGTGATCGAAGAACGCACTGGTGCAGACATCTCTTGGGTTTTTGATGTAGAAGGTGAAGAAGGCTTCCGCAAGCGTGAAGAAGCGGTACTTGAAGACCTAACACAAGAGCAAGGCATCGTGCTTGCGACTGGCGGTGGCTCTGTTAAGAGCAAAGAAAACCGCAATCGTCTTTCGGCACGTGGTGTTGTTGTTTACTTAGAAACGACGATTGAAAAGCAACTTGCGCGTACAAACCGCGACAAGAAGCGTCCTTTACTTCAAACGGATAACCCTCGCGAAGTATTGGAGCAATTAGCTGAAGAACGTAATCCTTTATATGAAGAAGTAGCGGATTACACTGTTCGCACTGACGATCAAAGTGCAAAAGTGGTAGCCAACCAGATCGTAAAAATGCTAGAAGAGAGATAAGTCTTTATCTTTTTTTTAATTGGAGCAAACCGATGGAACGGATTACGGTCAACCTAGCTGAGCGTAGCTACCCAATCTCTATTGGCGCCGGGTTATTTGAGGACCCGGCGTACCTCTCTCAAGTTCTCTCAAACAAAAATGCAAAACAAAAAGTTGTTGTGATCAGTAATGTCACAGTGGCGCCTTTGTATGCAGACAAAATTTTAAAGCAACTCGAGCAGCTCGGTTGTAGTGCATCCTTGTTAGAATTGCCTGACGGTGAACAGTACAAAAACTTGGATGTATTTAATCAAGTAATGAACTTCTTACTGGAAGGGAGTTATGCTCGTGATGTTGTGATCATCGCGTTAGGTGGTGGTGTTATTGGCGACCTTGTGGGTTTTGCGTCTGCCTGTTACCAGCGTGGGGTCGACTTTATTCAAGTACCGACCACATTACTATCCCAAGTGGACTCTTCGGTTGGTGGAAAAACCGCGGTTAACCATCCGTTGGGTAAGAACATGATAGGTGCGTTTTACCAACCTAAAGCCGTGATCATTGATACCAACTGCCTGTCGACGTTGCCTGAACGTGAGTTCGCTGCGGGTATCGCCGAAGTCATTAAGTACGGCATTATTTACGATGCAGATTTTTTTGTATGGTTAGAAGACAATCTTGAGCGCTTGTATGCGTTGGATGAAGAAGCACTAACTTATGCGATCGCACGTTGCTGTGAAATAAAAGCGGAAGTGGTGGCTCAGGATGAGAAAGAGTCGGGCATCCGTGCTTTGCTTAACTTAGGTCACACCTTTGGTCATGCGATTGAAGCGGAACTTGGTTATGGCAATTGGCTGCATGGTGAAGCGGTATCTTCCGGCACTGTTATGGCGGCCAAAACGTCGCATCTACGCGGTCTGATCTCGGAAGAGCAATTTGAGCGTATTGTTGCGATTTTGCGTCGTGCAAAACTGCCTGTGCATACTCCAGACAGTATGAATTTCGATGACTTCATCAAGCACATGATGCGAGATAAGAAAGTCCTCTCTGGTCAATTACGATTGGTTTTGCCTACAGGCATTGGCACTGCCGAGGTAATTGCTGATACGACGCAAGACGTACTCAAACAGGCGATAGACTTCGGTCGCGATATTTAACCTTGTAATGGCGCCTTTGGGCGTCATTCTTGTAGTGTATTAAGGTTATTAGATGAGTGTTGCTCACGTACTGGAATTAGATTCTCAAATCGAGTTGCTTGATAGGTTAGGTCTACTGACTAACTTTGGTTCCAATCTCATTGCGATTAATGGTCATGATGGGTACGGGAAATCTTGGCTAGCGCAGCGATACCTTGAAGTGGGTGCCAGTAACAAGAATCAATGTTTGTTACTTTGTCATTCTAATCAAGACGATGTGCAGCATCGCGTCCTTATTTTGAGTCAACTGGTTTCAGACGCATTGTTTAATCAGCAAGAGCCTTTACTTGATAGCCTTGAAAGGCTTTTAGGTGATGAGCCGTGTGACATTGCAATTGTTGTAGATGATGCGCATTTATTGAGTGAGACACTTATCTCTGAGCTTTGGATGCTGGTCTTAGAGGCGCACCATAAGCCAAATTGGACCATCAATATCCTACTGTTTACACAGTCTGGACGTTTAGAAGGTTTGCTAGCACGTCTCAGTTATGGACAAGAGATAAAGCCTGTTGAGCTTGATATTGATATGTTGTCCGAAGTGGAAGCTCGTCGTTTCTTTGAGTCACTTGTTGCGCGCTACGTCGATGATGAGTCTGAGAAACGGGTTCGAGATGCATTTAAAAAAGTCGACCCAGTACCGGGTGACATCATGGCGTTAGGAGAGATGAAAGTGGAAAAAAGGATCATTATCCGCTCGATTGTCGGTTCACCCCTGAATATTGCGTTGGTGGTATTAGTATTACTGTTGCTTGCTGCTGGTGGCTATTGGTGGATGCTTAGTCAACCAAGTCCTGATGATAAAGCGCAGCAAATTGCTGGCAGTTTAGAGCAAACGGCTATTCCAACTTTTGAAGAGTCAGGAATCAGTGCAGCGCAGTCTTCACTGATTCCTGTAACCGATGGCTCTAGCAGTCTTGATAAGTCTGGTGCGGTTGATGATTCTGATTCATTACCGCCAGCAGTGACAGAAGAAGTAGCGAGCGTAGGCAGTGATGACAATCAACAAAGAGTGGTGATTGAGTCGAATGTGGTCGATGCATTGCTTGAAGGTAAAGCTGATTCAGCAGACACAAAAGCGATTGATGATGTCGTAGGTACTGAGAAGACAGAAACCGCCGATGAAACTAGCTCCCCTTTGATTAAAGTCGTAAAACCGAATCAAGATATGACGCAAGCACCTGCTCAGTCAGAAGAGGGTGAGGCAAACCAACCTGTTGTGAAATTTTCATTTGCTCGTGAAGAACTAAAAGCGCTATCGCCAAGAGCTTATACTTTACAACTCGCGGCTATGACCTCAATGGAAGATGTACAATCCTTTCTCAATGAGCATCAACTGAATAATCAAGTGCGAATTTATCCTACCGTTCGTAATGACACCGAGTGGTATATCATCACATATCAAGATTATCCGACAATTCAAATGGCTCGTGATGCCGTCGCAAGCTTGCCAGATTCGGTTAAGTCGGTGAGTCCTTGGGCAAAATCACTCCGTCAGGTTCACCGTGAAATTGAACGAGTGAAATAAACCTGAGCTTCCCTGAAAAATATGTTACATTCCGCAGCCTTAATTTTTGGTCGATAGATAGAGCAGTAGATGAAAAAGCAACGAGCCTTTCTTAAATGGGCAGGAGGAAAATACGGACTGGTTGAAGACATCCAACGTCATTTGCCGCCGGCTCGAAAGCTAGTTGAACCTTTTGTTGGTGCGGGCTCAGTGTTTCTGAATACCGATTATGACCATTATCTACTTGCAGATATCAATCCAGATTTGATCAATCTGTACAACCTGCTGAAAGAACGCCCTGAAGAGTATATCTCTGAAGCGAAGCGTTGGTTTGTCGCTGAGAACAACCGCAAAGAAGCCTACCTACACATTCGCGCTGAGTTTAATAAAACCGATGACGTGATGTACCGCTCTTTAGCGTTTTTGTATATGAACCGCTTTGGTTTTAATGGCCTATGCCGTTACAACAAAAAAGGTGGCTTCAATGTACCGTTTGGCTCTTACAAAAAGCCGTATTTCCCTGAGGCGGAATTGGAGTTTTTTGCAGAAAAAGCCAAAAAAGCTACGTTTGTTTGTGAAGGTTATCCTGAAACATTTCGTCGTGCGCGCAAAGGGAGCGTCGTGTATTGCGATCCACCTTATGCGCCGCTTTCAAATACGGCAAATTTCACCTCATACGCAGGTAATGGTTTCACGTTGGACGACCAAGCTGCATTAGCCGACATTGCTGAAAGAACAGCGACTGAACGTGGCATTCCTGTGTTGATTTCTAACCACGACACTACCTTGACACGTCGGTTGTATCACGGTGCGGATCTTAATGTGGTAAAAGTAAAGCGTACCATTAGCCGTAATGGTAACGGTCGTAATAAAGTTGATGAGCTACTTGCGCTTTTTCATGCCCCAGACATGGATAAATCAAACTCTTAATTCTCACACTATTATATCTAAATAGTGGATCTCCCCACTGGCTTCGGTAGAATTGCGCGCAGATTGTTTGCTCATTACTACTGAGGTCAGGTATGAAAGATTTTCTTATTGCTCCATCCATTTTATCGGCAGATTTTGCTCGTCTCGGTGAAGATGTAGAAAAAGTACTCGCAGCGGGTGCGGATGTGGTGCATTTCGACGTTATGGATAACCACTATGTACCAAACCTGACTTTTGGTGCGCCTGTGTGTAAAGCACTACGCGATTATGGCATCACAGCGCCAATCGATGTTCACCTAATGGTGAAACCCGTTGACCGTATTATTCCTGATTTCGCAAAAGCGGGTGCGTCGATGATTACGTTCCATGTAGAAGCTTCTGATCATGTAGACCGTACACTGCAGTTAATTAAAGAGCACGGCTGTCAGGCTGGTGTGGTACTAAACCCAGCAACGCCACTTGCAAGTCTTGAATTTATTATGGATAAAGTCGACATGATTCTACTGATGTCGGTAAACCCTGGTTTTGGTGGTCAATCATTCATTCCTCATACACTAGATAAACTGCGTGCCGTTCGTAAGATGATTGACGAGTCTGGTCGTGATATCCGCTTAGAAATCGATGGCGGTGTGAAGGTTGACAACATTCGTGAAATTGCAGAAGCGGGCGCAGACATGTTTGTTGCAGGCTCGGCGATTTTCGGTGAGCCAGATTACAAACAAGTGATCGATCAAATGCGCGCTGAACTGGCTGAAGTTAAATAAGCACCGATAAGCCAGCGCAATAACACGCTGATTTTAAAGGCTGCCAGCTTGTTGGCAGCCTTTGTGTTTTCTAGTATTAGAAGAAATTAAATATCCACTGCGCTGAGCAAATAATCACTTGCCTATTTTACGCCCTTTCTGTACTATTCGTGCTCCTTAAACTCAGTCAATTATCTTTAGTTCCTTGCTTCCTCTGGACGACTGAGCCATTTGTGGAAGCTGAATAATCCGTAAGGAGCAACCAATGCGTCATTACGAAATCGTATTCATGGTGCACCCAGATCAAAGCGAGCAAGTTGCTGGCATGATCGAGCGTTACACTGGTTCAATCACTGAAGCTGGCGGTAAAATCCACCGTCTAGAAGACTGGGGCCGTCGTCAACTGGCTTACCCAATCAACAAGCTTCACAAAGCTCACTACGTTCTTATGAACGTTGAAGCTGACCAAGCTGTAATTGATGAGCTAGAAACTGCTTTCCGTTTCAACGATGCAGTTCTACGTAACATGATCATGCGTACTAAAGCAGCGATCACTGAGCAATCTATCATGCTTAAGCAAAAAGAAGAGCGTGCTCCACGTCGTGAAGAGCGTTCTGAAGCTAAGCCTGAAGCTAAGTCAGAAGCTGCTGAGTAAGTTTTCTTATGGCCAATCGAATGGAGCTGAGCGGCACCATTGCCAAACCGCCCATTCGTAGTAAAAGCCCTGGTGGCATTGAACACTGTCGGTTTTGGCTGGAGCATCGCTCTACTATTATCGAAGCTGACTTACCTCGACAAGTTTATTGTCGTATGCCGGTAGTCGTCAGCGGGCTTGGGTCACAAGCACTAACTCAGAATTTAGTTCAAGGCAGTAACATTAAGGTAAGTGGTTTTGTCACTTATCAAACCGGCCGAAATGGCGTGGGAAAATTAGTGTTACACGCCGACAACATTACTCAAATTTAAGATCAGGAGATAGCCCATGGCTCGTTTCTTCCGTCGTCGTAAATTCTGCCGTTTCACTGCAGAAGGCGTACAAGAGATTGATTACAAAGACGTAGCAACTCTTAAAAACTACATCACTGAAGCTGGTAAAATCGTACCTAGCCGTATCACTGGTACAAGCGCTAAGTACCAGCGTCAACTAGCACGTGCTATCAAGCGTTCACGCTACCTAGCTCTACTACCGTACACTGACAAGCATCAGTAATCGGTTCATTTTATTAAGAAAGAGGATTAAGCAATGCAAGTTATTCTACTTGATAAAATTGGTAACCTAGGTGGTCTTGGCGATACTGCAAACGTTAAATCTGGCTACGCTCGTAACTTCCTTATCCCACAAGGTAAAGCAGTTATGGCAACTAAAGCTAACGTTGAAATGTTTGAAGCTCGTCGTGCTGAACTAGAAGCTAAAGTTGCTGAGCAACTAGCTGCTGCAGAAGCTCGCGCAGAGAAAGTTAACGCTCTAGAAGCGGTAGTTATCGCTTCTAAAGCTGGTGACGAAGGCAAACTATTCGGTTCTATCGGTACTCGTGACATCGCTGACGCTATCACAGCTGCAGGCGTTGAAGTTGCTAAGAGCGAAGTTCGCCTTCCTGAAGGTGCTCTACGTAACACTGGTGAGTTCGAGATCAGCGTTCAACTTCACTCTGAAGTTTTCGCGACAGTTAACCTACAAGTTGTTGCTGCTGAGTAATTCAGTATCAAGACGAAATACTAAAAAGCACCTCCTCGGAGGTGCTTTTTTTATTTCTAAAACTGAGAGAAAAAGGGTTAAAAAGCGAAAAGTAAATTAACGGAAAATACGCTGTCCGCTTTGCTTAAGCCTTCAGGCACTTTATCGTGATACTGACGAGAGTGCGCCAGTTTCAGTGCGATATCTTCAGTAATATCATTGGTTACACTGAGTTCACTATCAGTACGTGTGTTACTTCTACCTGTTACCAACGTAATATCAGCTGCGAAACTTAAATTATCCAACGCATGCCAAGTTGTGTTGATATTTCCTCGAAAAATGCCTTCTCTAACGATATCGGGAAAGACAATATCGTCATCATCTATTTCGTCTAAGTTTGGCTCTTGATAGCGAAAACCAGGGCCTACTTCTACCTCTAAAATGAAGTTCTCAGTGTAGGAGAACTGGTAACCCAAACCACCTGACAACGTATAGTCTTTAAAATAAGCACTGTAGCGAGAATCCACCCCTTTAAAGCTGCCATACAAATATGTCTTAGGGCCTAACTTGTAGTCACTCTGTAGGGAGTAGGTGGATGAGCGTTTGTCTTCTTCACCGTCTTTGTACAAGTTGTAGTACTTCCATTCACCATTAGAACGGTGTCGACCTGACGTATATTCAGCACTCAAACGAGCATTCAGGGAACGAGAGTCCGTGTTACCTGTGTGAGCTTGATAGCCGAACTCCACCTCGGTTTTTAGTGGGTCGGGTACATCAATATTTTGCTCTGGCTGTACTGATTCGTCAGCATACGATGCACTAGCGCACAGTAGGCTAAAGCTAAGTAACCAGTATCGGGACACATCAACCTCGAACGTAATCAAAAAGGAGGGGCATGATACTGATACAGATATTTGGTTGGGTCAATGGTAGGTTAATTTTTATTAGAGCTAGGCGGAAGAACCAGGCTATTACCTGGGTGGTTCACATGATGATTTCTTAACAAGTAATTGTCGCTTCGGGGAAGCATCTCAGTTAGGTTAAGGTTATAATCGTGGGTCAATAGTAGTTATCGAGCAAAGTCATGGCGGAAAACAGAAATCGCAAACCTTCAGACAGTCAGGTCGACGCAATCAAAGTGCCACCTCACTCACTAGAAGCCGAGCAATCAGTAATTGGTGGTCTTTTACTGGATAATGAACGTTGGGACACCGTTGCCGAACGTGTTGTGAGCAGTGATTTCTATAGTCGTCCACACCGCCTGATTTTTGAAGGTGTAAAAACCATTCTTGAAGCGGGTAAACCTCTCGATCTTATTACTTTATCGGAATATCTAGAGCGTCACGAGTTGTTAGAAGATGTAGGCGGTTTTGCTTACCTCGCTGACTTGGCGAAGAATACGCCAAGTGCAGCTAACATCAATGCGTATGCTGATATTGTCGCTGAGCGTGCGATTGTTCGTGGCCTTATTGGTGTCGCGAATGAAATTGCGGACGCGGGCTATGACCCTCAAGGTCGCAGTTCTGAAGATTTAATAGACATGGCGGAGAGTAAAGTTTTTGCTATCGCTGAGTCTCGAACTAGTGAAAACGAAGGACCACAAAACGTCGACAACATCCTCGAAAAGACGTTAGAACGTATCGAGTTGTTGTATAAAACGCCACAAGATGGTGTTACGGGGGTCGATACCGGTTTCACCGATCTCAATAAGAAAACCGCAGGTTTGCAAGGCTCTGATTTGGTGATTGTCGCAGCGCGTCCATCGATGGGTAAAACGACCTTTGCGATGAACTTGTGTGAAAATGCGGCCATGCAACAAGAAAAGCCCGTACTTATTTTCTCGTTAGAGATGCCAGCTGAACAGTTGATGATGCGTATGTTGGCCTCTTTGTCTCGTGTTGACCAAACCAAGATCCGTACGGGTCAGCTAGATGACGAAGATTGGGCGCGTATTTCTTCTACTATGGGTATCCTGATGCAGAAGAAAAATATGTACATTGATGATAGCTCTGGACTAACTCCGACCGAAGTGCGTTCGCGCGCTCGCCGTATCGCTCGTGAACATGGCGGTCTATCGATGATCATGGTCGACTACCTTCAGTTGATGCGCGTGCCTTCGTTAACCGATAACCGTACTCTTGAGATTGCTGAGATCTCTCGCTCTCTTAAGGCGCTGGCAAAAGAGCTAAATGTGCCTGTTGTGGCACTGTCGCAGCTAAACCGTTCCCTAGAGCAACGTGCGGATAAACGACCAGTAAACTCGGACTTGCGTGAATCCGGTTCCATCGAGCAGGATGCCGACTTGATCATGTTCATCTACCGTGATGAGGTTTATCACCCAGATAGTCCGTACAAAGGTACGGCCGAAATCATTATTGGTAAACAGCGTAATGGTCCTATCGGCTCTGTTCGCCTCACTTTCCAAGGTCAACATTCGCGTTTCGACAACTACGCGGGTCCTGCATTCGATATTGATGATGAGTAATCCCATGAGCTATATGAAAGCGGCCAAGGCGTGCATTGATTTGTCTGCGTTGCAGCACAACTTACAGCGCGTAAAAGCTCAAGCGCCACAAAGTAAAGTGATGGCTGTCGTCAAGGCCAATGGTTATGGTCACGGATTACGTCATGTCGCAAAACATGCTAACCATGCGGATGCGTTTGGTGTGGCTCGTATTGAAGAAGCATTGCAACTGCGCGCTTGTGGAGTAGTAAAGCCGATTCTATTGCTAGAAGGTTTTTACTCTCCTGGTGACTTACCTGTTCTTGTGACGAACAACATCCAAACTGTGGTGCACTGTGAAGAGCAGCTTATCGCCTTGGAGCAAGCAGACCTTGAAACTCCGGTTGTCGTGTGGCTGAAGATTGACAGTGGCATGCACCGCCTTGGGGTTCGTCCTGAACAATATGACGAGTTTGTAACGCGGCTGAAGGAGTGTCCAAATGTAGCGAAACCGTTGCGTTACATGAGCCACTTTGGCTGTGCAGATGAGCTGGATAGCGATATTACCCCACAACAGATTGAGCTGTTTAAATCGTTGACTTCTGGTTGCCAAGGGGAACGTTCACTGGCGGCATCTGCGGGGTTATTGGCATGGCCTCAAAGCCATTTAGATTGGGTTCGTCCGGGTATTATCATGTATGGTGTGTCGCCATTCGATGACAAAACGGCGCAAGATCTTGGGTATCAGCCTGTCATGACACTTAAATCCCACCTTATTGCGGTACGTGAAGTGAAGAAGGGTGAAAGTGTTGGCTACGGTGGTATTTGGACCAGTGAGCGAGATACAAAAGTTGGTGTCATTGCTGTAGGGTATGGCGACGGTTACCCAAGAAGTGCTCCAAACGGTACGCCGGTGTGGGTTAATGGCCGTAAAGTACCTATTGCAGGTCGAGTTTCCATGGATATGCTGACGGTCGATTTGGGACCAGACGCAACGGATAAAGTCAGCGACGAAGCGATTCTTTGGGGGAAAGAGCTCCCAGTAGAAGAAGTAGCGGGTCACATTGGTACGATTGCGTATGAACTCGTGACTAAGCTAACGCCTCGCGTCGAGATGGAATACTCCAAATAAACAACGAAAGGCTAACCCAAGGTTAGCCTTTGTTTTATCTACTCACCGTTAATCGTAGCAATAACGCGGCGGCCGCCACCAAAGTCTCGATGCTCACCCAAGTAAATACCTTGCCATGTTCCTAAAGCTAATCGACCATTTTGGATTGGTACCGTCACACTACTGCCAAGCAGTGATGCTTTAATATGTGCCGGCATGTCGTCGTCACCTTCATAGGTGTGCTGATAATAAGGAGCACGCTCTGGCACAAACTTATTGAAGTGCGCTTCCATGTCCATATGCACGGTTGGATCAGCATTCTCATTTAAGGTCAAACTGGCGGAGGTGTGCTGAATAAATAAGTGTAATAAACCTACTGAAAGTTCGTTTATTTGTGGTAATTGTTGTTCAATTTCATCAGTTATCAGGTGAAAACCGCGGCTTCTCGCTTTTAATTGCAGTGTTTTTTGTGCCCACATACGTGTTCCTTTGGAAATTTATAAATTGGCGTCTATCCTATTCCAATTAGAGCCTGTCATTAGTAAATGATATGATTCTTGTCATCGTAAATGAATGTTCAATTTCAGGGCAGGGAACGTGACCTAACTCAATGTGAGTGTAAAAGCTCTCGGTCATAATTGGCGCCTGAAAAAAAATTACAAAGACTTGTTTTGTGGCAATTTGCCCAAACATCTAATTTATATTCTATTTGCTAAATCGGGGATTCCACAGTTTTCGCTAGACTGTAAGGAATGGAACCTACTGTAACATCGGGATAAAGACCATGTTGAAAAATATCAATCCAACGCAAACACAAGCTTGGAAAGCGCTAACGGCGCATTTCGAATCTGCACAAGATATGGATCTTAAAGAGCTGTTTGCTCAAGACGCAGCGCGTTTCGACAAATACTCTGCACGTTTCGGCTCAGACATCCTAGTCGATTACTCAAAGAACCTCATCAATGAGGAAACTCTGAAGCACCTGTTTGCTCTTGCGAAAGAGACCGAGCTGAAATCTGCAATTGAAGCGATGTTCAGTGGTGAAGCGATCAACCAAACAGAAGGTCGCGCTGTTCTTCACACTGCACTACGTAACCGCGCTAATACTCCAGTTATGGTAGATGGCGAAGACGTAATGCCAGCAGTGAACGCGGTTCTAGAAAAAATGAAATCATTCACTGAGCGCGTTATCGGCGGTGAATGGAAAGGTTACACAGGCAAAGCAATTACCGATATTGTGAACATCGGTATCGGCGGTTCTGACCTTGGCCCTTACATGGTGACGGAAGCTCTAGCGCCATACAAAAATCATCTAAACCTTCACTTCGTATCTAACGTTGATGGTACACACATCGTTGAAACGTTGAAGAAAGTTAACCCAGAAACGACGTTATTCTTGATCGCGTCTAAGACGTTTACAACACAAGAAACCATGACTAACGCGCACACTGCTCGTGATTGGTTCCTAGAATCGGCGGGTGATCAGGCTCATGTGGCTAAGCACTTTGCTGCGCTTTCAACAAACGCGACAGCCGTGTCTGAATTTGGTATCGATACAGCGAACATGTTTGAATTCTGGGACTGGGTTGGTGGCCGTTACTCACTATGGTCTGCGATCGGTCTATCAATTGCACTAGCAGTAGGTTTCGACAACTTCGTTGAGCTGCTTGATGGCGCTCACGAGATGGACAAGCACTTTGTATCAACAGATCTAGAAAGCAACATCCCTGTGATCCTTGCGCTTATCGGTATTTGGTACAACAACTTCCACGGTGCGGAATCAGAAGCTATTCTGCCTTACGATCAGTACATGCACCGTTTCGCGGCGTACTTCCAGCAAGGTAACATGGAATCAAACGGTAAATACGTTGACCGTGACGGCAATGCTGTAACTTACCAAACTGGCCCAATCATTTGGGGTGAACCAGGTACCAACGGTCAGCACGCGTTCTACCAGCTAATTCACCAAGGTACTAAGCTTATCCCATGTGACTTCATTGCACCTGCAATTAGCCACAACCCAGCTAGCGATCATCACCAAAAACTGATGTCTAACTTCTTCGCGCAAACTGAAGCTCTAGCGTTTGGTAAAAATGAAGAAACCGTGAAAGAAGAGTTGGTGAAAGTAGGTAAGAATGCTGAAGAAGTGGCAGCGATTGCGCCATTCAAAGTGTTTGAAGGTAACCGTCCAACAAACTCTATTCTAGTGAAGCAAATCACGCCTCGTACGCTAGGTAACTTGATCGCAATGTACGAACACAAAATTTTCGTACAAGGTGTTATCTGGAATATCTTCAGCTTTGACCAGTGGGGCGTGGAGCTAGGTAAACAACTGGCTAACCAAATCCTACCTGAGCTTGCAGACGAGTCTCAAATCAGCTCGCATGACAGCTCAACAAACGGTCTAATCAACGCATTTAAAGCGTTCAAAGCTTAATGTTTGAATAGATAAAGAAAAGGTCAGCAAATGCTGACCTTTTTATTGCCTGAGGCAAAAACAAAATAGGTTGGCCAGTGCCAACCTATTTTTTCTCTTTTATTCGAAGCAAATTTCGATAAAGGCATTTCCCCATTGGGAAGAGAAAGGCATGATAATAATTGAGCCTTCACACTTGTGGCGAATCGTATGACCTCGGCCCGAAACCACAACCGGTGTTGCCATATCAAAGTCAAAACCACTTTCCGCCAGAATGCGTTTCGCACCACCAGTAACCATGTTGGTGATCTCACCCACCATATCGGTCACTTCTTCATTGAGCCCATTTGGACGTTCACCAAGCATGTTCTGCATGATTTCTAGGGCGAGTGCTTCATCAAAGGTGATCGACATTGAACCACGAGTTTGTGGGCCTACCATACCAATCAGACCAGAAACGTCACCTCGTGCGATCTCATCTTTTTTGATTCGCGGTTTTTGTGGCTTCAGCTCAAGAGAAGCCATAGTTTTTAGCACGTTCATTAAAGAAGCTAAAAACGGGTTTACAAATTCAGCGCGCATAACGTTCTTCTATACTTTTTCTTTCGTCTCGGAGGAACAGGCCTGGCATTCACCATGAGTTTCAATAACTTGGTTGGTCAGTTTGAATCCATGCTTCTCGGCGTTTTCGGCTAACAAGGATATCAGCGTCTCATCTTCGAGTTCAACGACATCACCACATTTATCGCAAATTAGTAATTGGAAAAAGTGCTGCTGAGTATTGAAAGAACAACAAGTAATAAAGCTATTTGTCGATTCCACTCGGTGGATGAAGCCTTGCTCTAGGAGAAAATCTAATGCTCGATAAACAGTGGGCGGCTTAGCCTGAGGCTCACTCTCTTTTAGTTGCTCCAATAGCTCATACGCACTTGAGGCGCGGCGATTAGAACAAATGAGTTCAAATACGCGTCGGCGTTGCGGAGTCAGTCGTACTCCACGCTCTGCGCAGATACTTTCAATTTGTTCAATGATTGTTGGGTTCAAACCTTTCACCATAACTATCGGACGTGCTCTATGATAAATCATTTCTATACGAAGTTCGTTTAGAAATGCTTCATTTTACCCACTATCAGAACGAAAATCATGAATTAAAGCAAGTCGGTGGTGGTGTGAAGGCGGAATAATCATCACAGAATGAATCAACGAATGACAGATTCGTATTACTTCTGCGTATTCCTAAGCACTTGGCTAGTCAGCCAACCAAATCATTCTCGCTGAAACTAGCACCCAGAGGTGCTTGGGTATACAATACCCGACTTATTTTTTGAGCGTACTGCTGCGCTCGACCTTGGCAACATAAAAACGGGTGTTTATATCATGACTCATTCTTGCAGGCTCTCCGTAGCACCAATGTTAGATTGGACTGATCGTCATTGTCGCTACTTCCATCGCTTAATGACCAAAGAAACCCTGTTGTACACTGAAATGGTGACGACAGGTGCGATCATTCATGGAAAAGGAGATTTCCTGGCTTATAACGAAGAAGAGCATCCGTTAGCCCTTCAACTTGGTGGTTCAAACCCAGCAGATTTGGCTACGTGTGCCAAGCTAGCGCAAGAGCGTGGCTACGATGAGATTAACCTAAATGTGGGGTGTCCATCTGACCGCGTACAAAACGGTCGATTTGGTGCTTGCCTAATGGCTGAACCGCAGTTAGTTGCGGATTGTGTCGCAGCAATGAAAGACGTGGTCGATATCCCTGTAACAGTCAAGACTCGCATTGGTATTGATGATCAAGACTCTTACGAATTCCTAACGGATTTCGTTTCTATTGTTTCAGAAAAGGGTGGCTGTGAGCAGTTCACTATCCACGCACGTAAAGCATGGTTAAGTGGTCTAAGCCCAAAAGAAAACCGTGAGATCCCACCATTGGATTACCCACGCGCTTACCAATTGAAGCAAGACTTCTCACACCTAACGATTGCGATTAACGGTGGCGTGAAATCATTAGAAGAAGCAAAAGCACATCTTCAGCATCTTGACGGTGTGATGATTGGTCGTGAAGCATACCAAAGCCCATATTTACTGGCATCGGTAGATCAAGAGTTGTTTGGCTCTAATGCTCCAGTGAAGAAACGCAGCGAAATTGTTGAAGAGATGTATCCATACATTGAAGCGCAATTAGCGAAAGGTGCGTACCTTGGTCATATTACCCGCCACATGTTAGGTTTGTTCCAAAGCATGCCCGGTGCTCGTCAATGGCGTCGTCATATCAGTGAAAATGCGCACAAACCAGGTTCTGGTCTAGAAGTATTGCAAGACGCGCTAGCTAAGATTCCAAAAGAATTGAATGTGTAAAATTCGCCAGTGAATGGCTAAAATTACCAACTAAAGAATGATAAAGCCAGAGTGCAGAAATGCCTCTGGCTTTGTTTTTTTATTAAAAATCATAATCTTAACTTCGTTTCTGTAAGTTGGTATGGAAACTGCTCTGTTTATTGAAAACAAATGGAGAAGTGATTATGTTGGAGCTAATCTTTATTTTAGTCTTTGCGGCGACCTTGTTGGTTACGGGTATCACAATGATGACCGTATTCGCAGCAACTGGTATTGCGTTAGTTGTGATGTTTTTACTGGGAATGGTTGGAGCGGTACTTAAACTATTACCATGGTTAATCGTGATTGCATTGGGTATTTGGTTCTTCAAGAATTACGTCGCTCAGCCCCGCTATAAATAATGAGTAACATCATTTAGTTGATGGAGAGGCGTGAGAATATGGTATATTTCCTCTCACGTCCTCTACGTGAATATCAGCTATCTCGGAGTAAATACTACATGACAAATAAAGCGAACATCGCTTTAACGGCATTATCGTTGGCAGTATCTTTTCCTGTTTTTGCAGAGTACTCTGTATCGACAAAAGTCGGCGCAGAGGTATGGGCTGCCGACACTAAAGTTAATGAAGTGAGACGAGATAGCAGTACCGCAGGCACTTTTTACGCGGCGATTGAACATGATGTTAAATATGTCCCTAATGCGCGCCTTCGTTACTCAAGTGTTGATGCGGATTACATGGGGTTCGATAAGCTCGATTTAACCTTGTATTACCACGTTCTAGAGCATGATTTATTGCACTTTGATGCGGGTCTCACGTTCAGTAATTTAAGTGACACTAAATACATTGATGCTGGCTCAAGCAGGCGTGTAGAAGAATTTGATGAGCTGATTTGGGCTTGGTATGGTTACGCAGAAATTCAAGTTCCGGATACAAACTTTGATGTGATTGGTGAGATAAACTTTGGTGACAACAAAGGTATCAAAAGCACCGATTTCATGGCAGGTGTTCAATACAATGTACCGCTCGAAAAAGCTCGACTGGCTTTTCGTGGAGGTTACCGTGTGATTGATTTAGAGTCCGATAAATTCATGTCGGATCTAGGGAAAGAGTTTATTTTTGCTAACGGCTTCTTTGTGAGTGCGGAATACGCGTTCTAAATTCAGCCATGTTAGATATTCGATTTACTTAAAACGTCGCTTTATAAGCGGCGTTTTTTTATATCACTTCATTATATCTAATCGAAATTTCTCCCTATTTGGCTGACTTAGACCATGCTTACCTAGGAGCAATGTGAAAGTTAAAGCAGGGATAGCGATGACAATAAATGAACTAAGACATCTATTCCGTGAAAATCAGCTTATCGAAGCGATTATTGAGCCTGCAATCCAAGAGGGTGGTTGGGTTGTAGAGTTCAGACATGCGCGCGGTGGTTTTGTTTTTCTAACGGACAGTCACGGCGAAGAATGTCTTTATGAAGATTTGGATACTGCGTCAAAATCGGCAATGGCAGTAGGCTTTCAACAAGTCCGCATTGAAGATCGATGAGCAAAAAGTAAGCCGTTCTTACTTCCAAAAAGTTATAAAACATTCACTTCTATTCTTTCTTGTTATTAAGGAGAGTGGGTACTCTATCGTCACGCAATGAATAGGGATGTCGTGATAATGTCTTTTCAAAAGAATGAGTATTCTCACAAGAATGTGTCTGAAGATAATAATGGGCAAGGAGGAAATCCTCCAATCGCAAGCCCTCTGAATGACCAACAAATTAGCTCACTCCAACAAACTGTCTCTGAGTTGTCTTCACAGCAACTTGCTTGGGTCAGTGGGTATTTTTGGGGATTAGCTCAAAATCAACCAAACACAGCGGTAACGCCAATTGCACAAGCAACGGCAGCCGTATCAGCGAAGCCAGCAGGTAAGTTGAGTATTATTTTTGCTTCCCAAACGGGCAATGCTAAAGGTGTTGCTGAAGCTCTGGAACAGGAAGCAAAAGCAGAAGGAATTGCAGTCGAACTTTTTGATGCAAGCGATTACAAAGGTAAAAACTTAGCCAAAGAAACGCATGTCATTATTGTGGCATCGACTAACGGCGAAGGCGAAGCGCCAGACAATGCCATTGAGCTACATGAGTTTTTGCAATCGAAGAAGGCTCCTAAGCTGCCAAACCTGCAATATGGTGTTATTGCATTGGGAGATTCTAGCTACGAGTTCTTCTGTCAGACCGGTAAAGACTTCGACACTTACCTATCAAAGCTAGGCGCGACTCCATTTATCGAGCGTCTTGATTGCGATGTGGATTATGAAGCCCCTGCAACTGAATGGCGTAAGAATGCGTTAGACAAGGTAAAAGATACACTGTCTTCTGGCTCTGAAGCGGATGTGGTTCAACTTCCTGTGGGTCAAGCTGCGACTGCGCACTCTCCTTACAATAAACAAAATCCGTACACTGCGACGTTACTGACCAGTCAAAAAATCACGGGCCGTGACTCTGGAAAAGACGTTCGTCATATAGAAATCGACTTAGAAGGCTCGGGCTTAACGTATCAGCCAGGTGATGCACTAGGTGTGTGGTTTGAAAATAGCTCGGAACTTGCAAATGCCATTCTTGGTAAGGTCGGTTTGTCTGGGGTTGAGACTGTTGACGTTGATGGTGAAAGCTTGTCAATCCACAGTGCTCTCGTGAGTAAATATGAAATCACAACATCTAACCCGCAGCTCATCACAAAGTTTGCCGAGTTATCCGGTAGCAAGAAGCTACAAAAGTTAGTTGAAGATAAAGATAAGCTTCGCGAGTACTCTGCAAATACTCAAATCGTTGATGTACTGGCAGAAAAGAAAACCAAGTTAACCGCAGATGAATTGATTGGTTTGCTTCGTCGCCTTACTCCACGCCTTTACTCTATTGCATCAAGCCAAGAAGAGGTCGATGAAGAAGTACACCTAACGGTTGCTTTGGTTGAGTACGAACAAAACGACGAAAAACGATATGGTGGTGCGTCTAGTTTCTTAGCACAGCGTCTCGAAGAGGGGGGTGAAGTTAAAGTATTTGTTGAGCATAACAACAACTTCAAACTGCCGGAAGATGATAGCACTCCAATTATCATGGTTGGTCCTGGTACAGGGATCGCACCATTCCGTAGCTTTATTCAGGAGCGTGAAAACCGCGATGCTGAAGGCAAAAACTGGTTGTTCTTTGGTGATCGCACGTTCACTCAAGACTTCTTGTACCAAGTGGAATGGCAAAAGTATCTCAAGTCAGGAGTACTAAGCCGATTGGATGTTGCCTTTAGTCGTGACCAAGTAGAAAAGGTTTACGTACAACATCGCATCTTAGAAAACGCAGCTCAAGTGTGGCAGTGGATCCAAGAAGGCGCTTATATCTATGTCTGCGGTGATGCAACGCGTATGGCAAAAGATGTGCACGACGCATTGGTTATCGTTGCTGAACAAGAAGGCAAGATGCCGCGTGACGATGCAGAACAATTTATTAATGACCTACGTAAAGCGAAACGTTATCAGAGGGATGTGTACTAATGACTTTTTCTACGGACAATAATAAGCAGGTTGTATTAGGTGAAGAGTTAGGGCCGCTATCTGATAACGAGCGCCTGAAGCGAGAAAGCAACTTATTACGTGGCACCATTGAGCAAGATTTACAGGACCGTATTACTGGTGGCTTTACTGCCGACAACTTCCAGTTAATTCGTTTCCACGGTATGTATCAACAAGACGATCGTGATATCCGTAATGAACGCACAAAGCAAAAACTGGAACCATTACATAATGTGATGCTTCGTGCTCGTATGCCTGGAGGCATCATCACGCCAACGCAATGGTTAGCGATCGACAAGTTCGCAACGGAGCACTCTTTATATGGAAGTATTCGTCTGACGACTCGCCAAACGTTCCAGTTTCATGGGGTATTAAAACCGAATATTAAGTTGATGCATCAAACGCTCAACAGTATTGGCATTGATTCGATTGCAACCGCGGGTGATGTAAACCGTAACGTGTTGTGTACCACTAACCCAGTGGAGTCAGAGTTACACCAAGAAGCTTACGAATGGGCGAAGAAGATCAGTGAGCATCTATTACCAAAGACGCGCGCTTATGCAGAGATTTGGCTAGACGGTGAAAAAGTAGAAAGCACGGAAGAAGACGAACCGATTCTAGGCAAGAACTACTTACCACGTAAGTTTAAAACTACAGTGGTTATCCCACCGCAAAATGACGTAGATGTACACGCTAACGATCTCAACTTCGTAGCGATTGCAGATAACGGTAAGCTGGTAGGCTTTAACGTCCTGGTCGGCGGCGGCTTAGCGATGACGCATGGCGATACATCAACTTATCCGCGCCGCGCTGACGACTTTGGCTTTATTCCGCTGGACAAGACACTTGATGTTGCCGCAGCTGTAGTAACAACTCAGCGCGACTGGGGTAACCGTTCAAACCGTAAGAACGCAAAAACCAAATACACATTGGATCGTGTAGGTAGCGATGTCTTTAAAGCGGAAGTCGAGAAACGTGCTGGTGTTAAGTTTGAGCAAAGCCGTCCATATGAATTCACAGAACGTGGTGACCGTATTGGCTGGGTAGAAGGAATTGATGGTAAATATCATTTAGCGCTTTTCATCGAAAATGGTCGCTTATTAGACTTTCCAGGTAAACCACTTAAGACGGGTGTTGCTGAAATTGCCAAAATCCACAAAGGCGATTTCCGCATGACAGCAAACCAAAACCTAATTGTTGCGGGTGTACCTAAAAACGAAAAAGCGAAGATTGAAAAGATCGCTCGTGAACATGGCTTAATGGACGACGGCGTAAGTGAACAGCGTAAGAACTCAATGGCTTGTGTTGCTTTTCCAACTTGTCCGCTAGCGATGGCAGAAGCTGAACGTTTCCTTCCTCAGTTTGTTACTGATGTTGAGGGGATTCTGAATAAGCACAACCTACCAGAAAATGACAACATCATTTTGCGTGTAACTGGGTGTCCAAATGGTTGTGGTCGCGCAATGTTGGCTGAAATTGGTCTAGTTGGCAAAGCGCCGGGTCGTTACAACTTGCACCTAGGTGGTAACCGTGCCGGTACTCGAGTACCAAAAATGTATAAAGAGAACATCACGGATAAGCAAATCTTAGAAGAGATTGATCTGCTGGTGGCTCGATGGTCGAAAGAGCGTGAAGAAGGCGAAGCCTTTGGCGATTTCACTATTCGTGCTGGCATTATCCAAGAAGTGCTCGTATCAAAGAGGGACTTTCATGCTTGATTCTGTAGCATCCAAGCTGGAGCTCACAGAGTTACTGACATTAACAAAGACGGAGCAAATCCTCCGTCTTGCTCAAATTAATGTCGAGCTCGAAAAGCTTTCAGCACAAGAGAGAGTAGCGTGGGCTTTAGATAATCTAGAAGGCGAGTTCGCGGTTTCTTCTAGTTTTGGTATTCAAGCCGCGGTTATGCTTCATTTAGTTACTCGCGCCAAAGCGGACATCCCCGTCATTCTAACCGATACTGGTTACCTGTTTGCTGAGACGTACCGATTTATCGATGAGCTGACAGATGCTCTCAACCTAAATTTAAAAGTTTATCGAGCCAAGGAAAGTGCGAATTGGCAAGAAGCTCGATATGGAAAATTATGGGAGCAAGGCGTAGAGGGAATTGAAAAATACAACAAGCTCAATAAAGTTGAGCCGATGCGTCGAGCGTTAAAAGAGCTTAATGTTGGAACGTGGTTCTCTGGACTGCGTCGAGAGCAAAGTAAATCTCGTGCAGGTTTACCGATTCTATCAATTCAGAACGGTGTGTTTAAATTTCTACCAGTAATTGATTGGACTAATAAAGACGTTCATTACTACTTAGAACAACACGGCCTTAAATACCACCCATTGTGGGATGAAGGTTACCTTTCAGTTGGTGATACACATACTACTCGTAAATGGGAGCCGGGAATGTCAGAGGAAGAAACTCGATTCTTTGGCTTAAAGCGAGAATGTGGCCTACACGAAGATGATGGCTCTGAACAAGATGGGTCTGGCATATAGCCATAATGCTCTTTAAATAGAGTTTAGGTTAAGTTTAATAAAGATAGCTGCAATAAAGCAGCTTTCTTTATTTATGGTACTTGAAAAACACGTCTCAAAGAACAATTCTGTGGATAAGTTGTGTGAGAGTTTGGGGTAAAGTTGAATAAATAAAGGTTTGATCGAAAACTCATCGTTTAACCATTATTTTTGCAATTTTTGAAAAATAACACTTGCCAATGTGAGCGCGATCTCTATAATGCCTCCTCGTCGACAGGGCAAGGCCTCACAAGGGGTTAAGCGAAGTTGATAAGGCTGAAAAGAAAAACGAAATAATTTGAAGAAAGTGTTTGACACAATAAATTATCTCGCTAGAATGGCCGCCTCTTCCCAAGTGATGTCAATCACAAAGAAGAGTTGCTCTTTAACAATATAGACCTATCAATCTGTGTGGGCACTCGTTGATGATAATCCAATTAGATACCTCGGTATCAAATTAGGTTTCAATGAAACGAAGTGACCATTGAATCGAAAGATTCAGCACAGTCAATTCAAACATTACTTATGTAATGTTCAGTATTCATTGAGCCGACAAAATCTTAAATTGAAGAGTTTGATCATGGCTCAGATTGAACGCTGGCGGCAGGCCTAACACATGCAAGTCGAGCGGAAACGAGTTATCTGAACCTTCGGGGAACGATAACGGCGTCGAGC
>Ga0056111_1000028_pt1 | contig 54154 bp, 51 predicted proteins | sample WorMetloBBELIZE2_FD_83874 | JGI IMG/M metagenome (GOLD analysis project Ga0056111, IMG submission 83874) | Marine gutless worms symbiont microbial communities from Max Planck institute for Marine Microbiology, Germany - Olavius longissimus B... ... | reverse complement strand
TTGGCGACCATAGCGTTTTGGACCCACCTGACTTCCATGCCGAACTCAGAAGTGAAACGAAATAGCGCCGATGGTAGTGTGGGGCTTCCCCATGTGAGAGTAGGACATCGCCAGGCTTTAAATATCGTTATTTGCATAGACAAGTAACAACATCACCAGTGTACTAATCTGTTGATGACAATTTGTGGAGAGATGGCTGAGTGGTTGAAAGCACCGGTCTTGAAAACCGGCATACGTTAATAGCGTATCTAGGGTTCAAATCCCTATCTCTCCGCCACTATTAAGAAGCCTCGCTAGAAATAGCGAGGCTTTTTTCATTTCCGCACATCTTTATTACTCTATCTATGCTTGCCAAAAATCAATTCCATATGCGATCTACTTTTCGACAAAGTAATATTGGGATCGGTATTGGTTGTGACGTTTTGATTTTTGCTAAGAAGTGCAGTTGCCTCTAAAGCTGTTCATCCTCATCACTGCATGCTGTCCAGATAAGGTTGTTGGAGATGCTTTGTTAAGGTGTTGAACCATCTATTGCCTTATCGTTCTCTTAAAGCACTACCATTGCTTCTCTAGCCCCTTTTACCGGATAGACCGAACAAATAAGCATACTAAAATAGCCACTGTTTCACTGATGTATCTTTTTGTTTTGCTCAGTCTAGCGATGCGTGTGCTCTATTGCCTAAATCTAGCTACGTCTTAAAACCATACATCAACAGGCTAAAGTTACGTATTCCTGCATCTTTTAAAATTGTTTTTGGATTCTGCTGGAATGACAGGATCAGAGTAGTCAAAAGAGAAGAGTGAAAGTGAAACGATAGTGAGTTGCTAGGAAGTTGGAAATTACTTGGGAACCAATGAATTTGATAAACATATTGATGTAAGGACTGAAGGGTTAATAGCAGGCAATAAAAAAGCCGACAGGTAAGCTGTCGGCTTGGTTAGGTCATCTTAAGTTAGTCATTCTGTACGAGCGTGAGAGCTTTACGAGAGACTTCGTGAGCAGCTTTGGTTAGATTTTGCTTCTCTAGTGTGTCTGCTAGGAATGCATAGTCAGAGACGTCAGAGCGAAGCTTTAAGGCGATCTCAAAGTGATCCTGGGCTTCTTGCCACTTCTCTTGACGGAAATAGAAGTGCGCTAATGCGCTATGGGCAGCGGCGTTATCCGGTTCTTTCTTCACTACTCCCTCTAAGAAGACCACGACAGGGTGGGTATCTGGCAGGTTTAGATCTGGCAGAAGTTGATAAAGCTCTGGGGCAGGTTGTTTTTTTAATGCTTCTTTTAGCACGGTAAAGGCTTCTGCATCAGCTTTTCGTGTGATGAGTTCTCGAGCAAAACAGGCAACGAGGTTTGTGTCTTGTTTCACTTTACGTGAGAGACTATTCCAATGGGAGATTAGCCCTTCGCTACCTTGTTGTTGCGCTACTTCATGGAGTAAGCCGCACTGCGCCTTTTGAATCAGCTCTGCATGTTCTTCTTCCGTGATGAGTTTTGCTTTGGTTAGTTGTGGCAAGAGGTCAATAAGAGGTTGCCACAACTTTAGCTGCATGTACGTTGTTTTCAGCAAGTTCAATACAATAGAGTTACTCGCATACTGACTTTTTAACGATTGCAAGGTATCGAAAGCGGACTCGAACTCGTTGTCGCGGATAAATTGTTTCGCTCGAGTCAGTTCTACTGCGAGATGGGCGTTCTCTTGTTGGCTCGCTAGCGCTAGATAGTGATCTCGTTTTGCTTTATCACCTTGGCCTTGTGCGGCTTCAGACGCAACCAAGTAGCAAAGCAGCGGCATATCGTGATGATTTGCCCAGCGAGTTACTTTCTTCTCAGCACCTTTCCAGTCACCTTCTAGAAGTTTAATAATGCCTTCATTGGTGTATCGGCGGGAATGGCGCATTTTGCGAACACTGAAGTAGTTCCATGTTGTAGAACTAGCATAAACTAACTTCTTAATCAGGTACTCAAGCAGAAAAAGACCTGCGAGTGCAGCGATAACGAAAACCACTAATGTCGTTACGCTCATCTCGATCGTTTTCTCGGCAATGGAGATGAGTACATAGCCTTGCTGACCAGAAAACTGGGTGCCAACAAATAGTCCTGCGCCTAGTACAACAAATAGGAAAATAAGACGAAACATTACTTATCCTCCATGCCTGTCATCGTTGTGACTTCACGACGTAGGCGTTCACGGATGACATCTGATAGTTGAGACTGACTTTGCAGTTTTGTTGGGTATTCCACTTGAATATTTTGCTGACTTAGTAGGTTAACCGTTTTGTTGAACTCTTTAACAGAATTATCGTCTTGGTTGAAGAAAGCTAATGCCCATTTGTCTGCTGTTTTTAGAGACGTGGTGTAAATTTCACCTTGCTCTTGGTACACCGCTTTTATTGCCGTTTCCAATTTGGCTTTGATGTTTTCTTTCAGGTAAAAGTGTTGCTCAGGAGAAAGCAGTGGAATGACGTTACCATCGCGCGTGCGGAAGGTAATGAAGTTTTCTGAAAAGTCCTTCAAAGAGGTCATTAAGTTATCTTGCCAGTTTGCGATATCTTCAGACACTTCAGTGTTTTCTACGGCTTCAGCTTCAGGTAGCAGTGCATTGGCGAGAGGGAGCTTGTCTACTTGCTGTTGTAGGGCAGTTAAGCGTAGTACCAATCCATCACGGTCAATTAGCGGGATCGTGCGAAGTTTGGTGATATCGTTCGCCATTGCTTTACGTAGTTTGACGAGGCTAGGGTCATTCAGTGCTGCAATGCGTTGGTCTGCACTTTCCATCAGTTGAGTCGCGCTTTCTACATCGTGCTCTAAGAACAATTTACGACCAGCTAATTTGACAAGGTAATCGGCTTCCGCTAATAGCCAGTCGTTTGGTCGACGACCTTTCACATCGGCAACGGCGAGCTGTAAGCTTTCAATGCTCTTCTGTTGCTGTCCAAGTACCACTTCCGCTTTGTGTGTCACGGTTGTTGCTTTCTCGATGGTTTCTTCTTGTACCCGGCTGAGTTCTTGCTTCATGGAAGCTTGAGTGCTTTCTAGCTGACTTTTTAGTTGGGCGATCTGCGCTTGGTAATCGGCTTGCTGTTGATGCAGCTTGTACGCGAGGCCACCGCCAAAAATAATCGATAAGATGATAGCGACCGTGCCTAGTTTGACACCGCGTTTACCTTGTTTTTCTTCAAACTCGACTTTGGTTGGCTCTGCTGTTTTTGGGGGCTCGGCCGCTTGTGGTTGCTCTTTTTTAAGGTCCGCATCCTGCTGCGATGTGGTTTTTTCGACTAGCGGTGCCGATGAGGTTTCTTCGGAAAGGTTTTTATCGTTATTTTTTTGGTCGTTATTTTTACTTGTCATGCCTATATCCTGTGTAGCTAGGGCTGGAGAGCCGCCAGTAATTCTTGGTTGGATGCGCTTCCCGTGCATCTCACGCGAGTGAACCCCCTTTGAATTGCGATGTCAGCGATACGCTGACTGGGGATATACAACTCTTGTTGATTAAGCCAAGTCAATTGATCCGACGTCAATTGGCTGCACAAATAATCCAGTTGTTCACCACTGGTGACAATAATCTGGTTAATTTGTAGGTTTTTCCATAGTGAGATACAGCTTACTGGATCGAATGGGATGAATTCTCTCTTGTAAGTCTCACTATAGTGAACTTTTGCGCCACGCCTCACCAATGCATCTTTGATCAGTTCTCTTCCGCCGTTACCACGAAGGATAAGAACTTGTTGTTGTGCCACATTGTTGAGCTCTGGCAGTCGCAATAAGTGTTCACTATCACTGACTTGGGGATAGTGTACTTTCTGTTGGGTACATTTGCTTAAATAGTGTGCTGTTTTTTGACCAACGGCAAGGTAAATAGCTTGTTTCGGCCATGACATCCCGTTGCTGGCTAAGATTTGCTGTGCGCATTGCACTGCATGTCGACTAACAGCGATAACAATTTGAGCTTGATGTAGATGTTTAGAGAGGTGCGTGTCCGTGAGATCGGCGACAATGTCGATCAGAGGATGGTGATATGCGGAAATGCCGTGCCTTTCGAGCAGAGAGCAAAGCGCGTTGCCTTGCTCTCCCGGCCGAGTGACCAACACTGCCATGGTTATTCGTGATCTGCGTACAGCTTAGTTAGGATTTCACGAGCGCCGTTATCTAGCAGCTCATTGGCTAGCTGCACTCCTAATGCTTCGCCATCTTTACGATGGCCACGAATTTCACCACGCACAATTTCGCTGCCATCTGGTTCTCCAACTAATGCGCGTAGCCAAATGTTGTCGCCGTCTAGCAGGGCATAGCTGCCGATAGGTACCTGACAGCCGCCTTCTAGCGTAAGGTTCATTGCGCGCTCACACAAAACGCGGTCTACGGTGTCTTGGTGGTTAAGTGGCTCAAGCAGCTTAAGCAGTCTTTCATCGTCAAGGCGGCACTCAATACCGACAGCACCTTGGCCTACCGCTGGTAGTGATTGCTCTGGTTCGATAAAGCTACGAATGCGTTCTTCAAGCTTCAATCGTTTGAGGCCAGCCGCAGCAAGAATGATTGCATCATACTCACCCGCATCTAACTTACCAAGGCGAGTGCCCACATTACCGCGAAGCTCTTTGATGATGATGTCCGGACGATATTCTTTCAGTTGGCATTGACGGCGCAAACTGCAAGTACCAACCACGGCACCTTGAGGGAGCTCATCAATGTGGCTATAGGTATTAGAGACGAAGGCATCACGAGGATCTTCACGCTCACAAATGGTCACGAGGCCAAGGCCTTCTGGGAAATCGACGGGTACGTCTTTCATTGAGTGAACGGCGAGGTCTGCACGTCCTTCTAGCATCGCGATTTCAAGCTCTTTTACGAACAAGCCTTTGCCGCCAACTTTTGCTAGTGGTGTATCTAAAATCACGTCACCTTTGGTCACCATGGTTACTAACTCGACTTCCAAGCCAGGGTGAGCGGCTTGAAGGGCGTCTTTAACAAAGTAAGCTTGCCATAAAGCAAGAGGGCTTTTTCGAGTTGCAATGCGAATCGGTGTGGATTGTGTCATGATCTTCTCAATGCTGTTTGGATTTGGGTTTATCCTACCATTCTCATCAAGAAATGCTTACTGTTAGTTCGTTATCTCTGAAGGCTATGAATGGAATTACATGACGTTATGAAAATAGTGTGACTGGATTCTCAATTAGACTAAGGACTATTATTAGTAATAGGTAATAAGAGCGACACTACCGCGCGATTAATTTTGTGACTAAAGTATGGTTTTGTATCCAGAGTGATACGCGGGCGTGAAGCTTTACCCGCACCAATAAAAGTGTTAAATTGATCACGTTTTTAAGCCATTTTGGTTTAAAACGTCAGCAGATTTTCGTGATTGTTCAACCAAGGAATTCCCCTTGCAGGCTTACACCCAAAAAATCATCCAGCGACTAGATAATTTGAATCAGCAGCGAGTTGATCGCGCGCTGGCGCTTATGGATTCGCAAAGCCAGCAAGTCTTCCATTTGATTCCTGCCTTGTTGAACTACAACCATCCTGTAATTCCTGGCTATTATGATGCCGATGTCCCGTTTGGTGTACATGGGCTTGAACTAAATAGCATTCAGCAACAATTCATAGATGATATTCAACTTGCCATTGGTCAGCCGCTCAAGACGGTAGAAAAGCCCGCTATATTGGGTTTGTACACCATGGGCAGTACCTCCTCGATTGGTCAAAGTACTTCCAGTGATTTGGATATTTGGGTGTGTATCTCACCAGAGATGGATTGTGACGAACGCGAGTTATTGACCAATAAATGCTTACTCATCACGGATTGGGCACAAAGCAAAGGCGTGGAAGCGAACTTTTTCTTAATGGATAAAGAGCGCTTTAGAAGCAATCATTCTGAGGAGATGACAGGTGATAACTGTGGTTCATCTCAGCACTTACTTTTGCTAGATGAATTCTATCGTAGTGCGGTGCGTATTGCCGGACAGCGTTTGTTATGGCAAATCGTGCCGCCAGAAATGGAAGAGTGTTACGACGAGTACGTTTCTCAATTGTGCAGTGATGGTTACATCGATTGTAGTGAATGGATCGACTTTGGTAAATTGAACTGCATTCCTGCTGAAGAATACTTCGGCTCGAACTTGTGGCAGTTATACAAAAGCATCGACTCTCCCTACAAATCGGTATTAAAAGCCATCTTGCTAGAAGCTTACTCGTGGGAATACCCGCATACTCAATTGTTAAGCATCGACACTAAACGTCGTTTCTTTGCCCATGAGCCTGATCTCTATGGCATGGATGCGTACTACTTAATGTTGGAAAAAGTAACCCGTTACTTAGAGCGAATTCAAGACGATACACGTTTGGATTTAGTGCGTCGCTGTTTCTATCTCAAAACCCATGAAAAACTATCTCGTGAGCCGAATGTTGGCTCAGTAGCTTGGCGTCGTGAAGCGCTGAGCGATATGATTGCAAAATGGAATTGGGATGCCAGTGTCGTTGCAGAGCTCGATGACCGCCGTAATTGGAAGGTTGAACAAGTAAAGGTGGTACATCATGCATTGCTGGACGCGTTGATGCAAAGCTACCGTAACTTGATTCAATTTGCGCGTCGTAACGACATCACTTCTGCTATCAGTCCACAAGACATCAGTATTTTGGCCCGTAAACTTTACGCGGCTTTTGAAGTATTGCCGGGCAAAGTAACGTTACTAAACCCACAGATTTCACCTGATCTGCACGAGCCTGACTTGAGCTTTATCGAAGTGAAAAAAGGGGGAGTGAACAAGTCTGGTTGGTACCTCTATAAACAACCACTTATTGCGCACCGCATTTTGGGGCAACCATATCTAGAGCATCATGAATACTTGAGTAAGTTGGTTGCCTGGGCATTCTTCAATGGCTTGATCACTGAATCGACTCGTTTACATGCCGTGGTACGTGAAGCGCAGCTAGATATTGATAAGTTTTACCAAATGGTGAGTGACTTACGAAATACTTTTGCGTTGCGTAAGCGTCGTCCATCTATGCAGGCGCTAGCGAGTCCTTGTGAAATAAGCCAGCTTGCGATGTTCATCAACTTTGAAAATGATCCGACGTCTGAACTTTCTGGTCGTTCGTTGAAAGTGGATGTTAAGAACACCGATATTTTTAGCTTTGGTCCAGAACATAAAAATTTAGTCGGCAGTGTTGACCTTGTTTACCGTAATTCTTGGCATGAAGTGCGTACGCTGCATTTCAAAGGGGAAACGGCGATGCTGGATGCACTGAAAACCATTTTGGGCAAAATGCACCAAGATGCGTTGCCACCAGAATCAGTGGATGTGTTCTGCTATGCGAAGAACATGCGTGGTGTGATGCGTAATATGGTTTACCAGCTTTTAGCTGAATGTATCGACTTACGCTTGAAACCAGTAGAGCAAGAGAAACGTCGCCGCTTTAAAGCGATGCGTCTTGGTAACCAGACTTATGGGTTGTTCTTTGAACGTCGTGGTGTGTCGGTGCAGAAGCTAGAAAATTCCATCGATTTCTACCGCAGCATTTCCACTAACAAACTCAAAGGCTCGCCGCTGTTAATGCTCGATCGTGAGCAAGAATATCAAATGCCGGAAGCGGTGGATGGGTTTGCCAGTGAAGGTCTGGTGCAGTTCTTCTTTGAAGATAACGAAGATGGCTTCAATATTTATGTGTTGGATGAGTCAAATCAAGTAGAAGTGTATCACCAATTTAGTGGCTCCAAAGATGAAATGATTTCGTCTGTAAACAGTTTCTACACGTCGGTAAAAGACGATAGTCGCGTCGCGTCGAAGTTTATTAATTTTAACCTGCCTCAGTACTATCAAATTATTCACCCTGAAGAGGGGAATGCGTATATCATTCCTTACCGTAATGACGGTTGTTCACCGAGTCGCCCGACCAAAACTGTGAACGCGTAATTAAACCCGTATCAATAAACAAAAAGAGCACTTCGGTGCTCTTTTTGTTTTGGTGACGATTGACCAGAATTATGCCCAATCAATGGCTTCGCCTGCGTGCTTTTCACACTCTTTCTTCACCATTTCAAATAGCTCCATACCCGTTTTTGAGCAGGTCCATTTACCTTCAATAAGCTTGAAGTGGAAACCACCAGATTTGGACGCTAGCCAGATCTCATGCATCGGCTCTTGGCGATTAATGATGATTTGGCTGCGGTCTTCAAATTCCAATGTCATTACGTTGCCAGTGACTTCGTAATCAATGTCTGCGCCTGAATCATCGATGGATTCTTCGATGATTTGCATCTGCGCATCCACCAGTTGATGAAATTCAGTATCGTTCATCCGTCTATCCTATTGCTTTTCCTGAGTGTGGTGCGATTATAGGGGGCATTGATTCAATAATCACGATATGCGAAATGAAAAAATTAGTTACTGTGTTGTTTGTGATGGTTGCCGCGACCTTAGCGGGGTGTGGTCAGTCTGGCTCACTATACATTCCAGATGACACTCAACAGAATGAGCAATCACAATAAATAACCGCACCTTAGGGTGAAATTAGGGTTCAGCAGTCGAATAAAATAAGGGAAGCGAATTTTGGATTACTTCAACTATCAGGATGATGGCCAGCTTTGGGCCGAAGACGTCCCACTTCAAGCTCTTGCAGAGCAATATGGCACTCCTCTTTACGTATATTCTCGAGCCACGCTAGAGCGCCATTGGAAGGCGTTTGATAGTGCTGTGGGTCAGCATCCTCACCTGGTTTGCTACGCGGTGAAAGCCAACTCAAACTTAGGCGTATTGAACACGCTAGCGCGTTTGGGATCGGGTTTTGACATCGTGTCGGGTGGTGAACTTGAGCGTGTGATTGCCGCAGGCGGTGATCCGAAAAAAGTCGTTTTCTCTGGTGTTGGTAAAACACCGGCAGAGATGAAGCGCGCTCTTGAGCTAGGTATCAAATGTTTCAACGTTGAATCTGAGCCAGAGCTAGAACGTTTGAACAAGGTTGCGGGTGAGCTTGGTGTGATTGCGCCAATTTCTCTGCGTATCAATCCAGATGTCGACGCGAAAACACACCCTTACATTTCGACTGGTCTTCGCGACAATAAATTCGGCATTGCGTTTGATCGTGCGCCAGATGTTTATAAATTCGCGCAAAGCCTGCCGAACTTGAATGTGCAAGGTATCGACTGCCACATTGGTTCTCAGCTGACCAATATAGACCCATTTATCGACGCGACAGACCGTTTATTAGCCCTGATTGATGATTTAAAAGCGCAAGGCATTAACATTCGTCACCTTGATGTCGGCGGTGGTTTGGGTGTGGTCTATCGTGATGAATTACCACCTCAGCCTTCTGATTACGCCAAAGCGTTACTAGGCCGTCTTGAAAATCACCAAGACTTGGAGCTGATCTTTGAGCCAGGCCGTGCAATTGCTGCGAACGCAGGTATCTTGCTAACGCGTGTTGAGTTTTTAAAACATACTGAGCATAAAAACTTTGCGATTATCGACGCTGCAATGAACGACTTGATGCGTCCTGCGCTATACCAAGCATGGCAAGATATTGTGCCAGTTTCACCGCGAAAGGGTGAAGCACAGACTTACGACTTGGTTGGTCCTATTTGTAAAACCGGCGACTTCTTGGGTAAAGATCGCGCACTCGTTTTGCAAGAAGGTGATCTACTCGCGGTTCGTTCAGCAGGTGCCTATGGTTTTGTGATGTCTTCGAACTACAATACTCGTACCCGAGCGGCAGAAGTGATGGTGGACGGTAAACAAAGCCACTTAGTTCGCCAGCGTGAGGAGCTGACCAGTTTGTGGCAGCTGGAACAGATTCTACCGGAGTAACACACAACAAATGCATTTCCACTTTTCCAAAATGCACGGTTTGGGCAACGACTTCATGGTCGTCGACTGTATTACCCAGAACGTGTTTTTCTCGCAAGACCTGATCCGCCGCTTGGCGGATCGTCATACTGGCGTTGGTTTTGACCAATTGCTTGTGGTAGAGGCCCCTTACGACCCTGAAACCGACTTCCATTATCGGATTTTTAATGCCGATGGTAGTGAAGTTGAACAGTGTGGTAACGGTGCACGCTGTTTTGCCCGCTTTGTTCGCTTGAAGGGGCTGACCAATAAATACAGCATCAGCGTGAGCACCAAGAAAGGAAAGATGATTCTCAACATCGAAGATGATGGGGAAGTGACGGTCAACATGGGCGTGCCAGAGTTTGAACCGAACAAAATTCCTTTCAAAGCGAAGCAAAAAGAGAAAACTTACATCATGCGAGCAGGCGACAATACCTTGTTTTGTGGTGCTGTGAGCATGGGTAACCCGCACGTAGTGACCGTGGTCGACGATGTGGATACGGCAGAAGTGGAAACTCTCGGTCCGCTGCTTGAGTCGCATGAGCGTTTCCCAGAGCGCGTCAACGCTGGCTTTATGCAGGTGATGAGTCGTGACCATATTCGTCTTCGAGTTTACGAGCGAGGCGCAGGAGAGACACAAGCTTGTGGTAGTGGTGCATGCGCGGCAGTCGCGGTTGGGATTCTGCAGGGCTTGTTGGATGAAAACGTTAAGGTTTCTCTACCTGGTGGTGAATTGCGAATTGCATGGCAAGGCCCTGGCAAGCCGTTGTTTATGACCGGACCTACAACGCATGTATTTGATGGTCAATTGTCTTGCTAGTTGAAGAAAAAGGAAACGGTTTGTCTCAAGTAGAAGCAGATGCCTTAACGGCTGAAGTAGTGGCCGAGTACCTCAAAGATCATCCAGACTTTTTTGTGCAACGTCCGGAGCTTGTGGATCGTTTATCTTTCCCACACTCAGACTTAGGCGCGGTATCTTTGGTACACATCCAAATGAATCGCCAACGTCAGCGCATTGAAGAGTTAGAGGAAGAGATCACTACACTAATGTCGCTTGCGGCGAACAATGATCGCACCTTTTACGAATTTATGGATTTGCAGGGGCAGATTCTAAAGTGTGGTGACTTTAAACAAGTCATTCATTCTATCGAAGAGAAAGCCAAAGCATTGGGCTTACGTGCGTTTGTTCGATTGTTTAGTCAATGCGACGCATCGATTCAATTGAGTAAGGAAAGTTATCAACGCTTTGCGACCACTCACTTAAATGGCAAAGATGCGTACTTAGGACGTCTTCGCAAAGTGGATCGTGAAGCTTTGTTTGGCAACATGGAAGTGCCGGAAATGGGGTCCTATGTGGTACTGCCGCTCGTGAAACAGCAAACTCTGGGCGTGCTTGCTTTTTCTAGTGAAGATGGCGGCCATTTTCAGCCAGATATGGATACCTTGTTTTTGCGTCACCTATCATTAGTAGTGGCACATCTCGCTCAAACACTGGTATGGCAAAGTTACGATGACGACAACTCCCAACACTCCTCTGCCAAATAGTCTGCAAAAGCCTCTTGAGCGCTTCTATGAATTCTTACGAAGCGAAAAGGGGCTTAGCCTACATACTCAGCGCAATTACAAACAGCAGCTAGAAACTATGGCGCAGCACTTAGCTGAAATGGGGCTCAAAGATTGGTCTCAAGTGGATGCTGGTTGGGTGCGCCAATTAGCAGGTAAGGGCATGCGAGAAGGCATGAAAGCCAGCAGTTTGGCAACGCGACTCTCATCGCTGCGTAGCTTTTTCGATTTCCTTATTCTGCGTGGCGAGATGTCGGCTAACCCAGCCAAAGGGGTTTCAGCACCTCGCAAAAAACGCCCGTTGCCCAAAAACCTCGATGTTGACGAAGTGAGCCAATTACTTGAAGTCAACGAGGACGACCCGTTGGCTGTGCGCGATCGCGCCATGATGGAGCTGATGTATGGCGCCGGCTTACGTTTGGCTGAACTGGTGGGTGTGGATGTACGTGACGTACAACTGCGTAGTGGTGAGCTTCGTGTTATTGGTAAAGGCGATAAAGAACGTAAAGTGCCGTTCTCTGGGATGGCAACCGAGTGGGTTGGGAAGTGGCTACGCGTTCGTGGTGATTTAGCCGCTCCAGGTGAGCCCGCCTTGTTTGTATCTAAGCTCGGAACGCGTATTTCGCATCGTAGCGTGCAAAAGCGCATGGCTGAATGGGGGCAGAAACAGTCTGTCGCAAGCCATATTAGTCCGCATAAATTGCGTCACTCATTTGCGACACATATGCTCGAATCAAGCAATAACTTACGTGCGGTGCAGGAGCTTTTAGGGCACGAGAACATTTCGACGACCCAAATCTACACGCACTTGGATTTCCAACATTTGGCGCAAGCCTACGACCAAGCCCACCCACGCGCACGCAAAAAGAACGGGGAGTGAGCCGAAGTATGAAATTTTATCGCCGTATCGAGCCTATTAAGGCAATGACCTTTGACCTAGATGATACCCTCTATGACAACTATCCTGTGATCGTTCGCATGGAGCGTGAGTTGCTATCTTGGCTCAAGCACCATCATCCAGCGGTTGCTCATATGAACAAAGCGGATTGGTTTGCTCTCAAACAGCGAGTTGTGCAGCAACAACCCGAGCTGAAGAGCGATGTCACTTTATGGCGTTTAGTGCAACTTCAGCAAGCCTTCTCCCAAGTAGCTACGACGAAGACGCAGCACATGCCGCCGCGAAAGCCGCAGTAGACGTTGCGTTGGACTGGCGTAACCGTTTTGAAGTGCCGCAGCAAAGCCTCGATGTACTGGAGGAACTCGCGCAGCACATCCCGTTGGTGGCAATCACCAACGGTAATGTGGATTTAGACCGCATCGGTCTTACGCCTTATTTCCAACAGGTACTTAAAGCAGGACCAGATGGATTGGCGAAACCCGCAACCGATATGTTTACTAAAGCGAAGCGATTCTTGGATATTCCTGCGGAGAATATTCTGCATGTCGGTGATCATCTAACCACGGATGTGCATGGTGCAAAGTTGGCTGGTTTTGCAGCCTGTTGGTTTAATGATATGAATAAAAATGTCATTAACCATTCAAAAACACGTACTTTACCTGATATTGAAATCAATAGTTTGCAGCCGTTACTCACACTTTTTTAATTGCTTTCGCATTAATCCATTCTAATCTCATTTTGTGTCTAGAAAAGCAGCTCAAAGCCACGTAAATTATTCTCTATTAAATAAAAATAGTAACGCCACACGTCGTGGTGAAGATAGTGTTACGGCAGTGGTAGGTCCATGCGAGCTTTTTCAAAACTGGTTCACGATGTCAGTCAACTGAATGACTTTTTAGTCACTTTTCCGACTTCCTCAGATAAACAATATTTAGTACAAATATTGTCGACGCAATCGCGCGAATTTACGACCACACTTGCAGACGCCGTTTTGTCGTCGCTGCCGAATGCTCATGTTATGGGGCATAGTACGCGTAATGTAATTCTGGAAGGGGAGATATTTACCTCTGGTTGCCTAGTGAGTGTGATTGAATTTGAGCAAACCACGCTGACTTCTGCGGTACAAACATACTCTTACTCCCCTGACATTGATGGCGGGGAGCTCAAGCGCTCTCTTCTAATGCAGCATAATTCACAGGTGATCCTCAGCTTTGCTGTGCAAATTGAACGACGTGACTATCCCTTGTTTCAAACCTTCGCCAGTGAAGAAGTAGTGATTTCTGGAGGGTTGGCGCAGAGTATTGACGATGGCTGCTGGGTGCTATATCAAAACCGAGTTTACGATAACGCTGTGGTTGCCGTAGCTTTGCACAGTGATACTTTGAAGCTATGGACTGATGCGTATTCGGAGTGGAACCCGATTGGCATGCCACACAAAGTCACTCATGCAAAAGGAACGCGCTTGTATTGTTTAGGTGAGAAGAAAGCGCTGGACGTATACAAGCGTTACTTGGCGGATGGCCATGACGTGACGCTGAGTCAACTGCTCAGCTTTCCTTTATATCGAGAAAGCTTAGGGCGAAAGGAAGTTTGTACGGTAACGGAGCTACACGCTGATGGCAGTATGAGCTTCGACAGGCCCTGGTGTCTTGGTGACGAAGTGCAATTTTGCTATAACCATCCCTCGTTAACGCTCGAGCAAGTGCGGCATGGTGTGGTTGAGTTAGCCATGCACCAACCTGAAGTCGTTATGATTTTTAACTGCGCGTCACGGTTAGACTTTATTGACAGCAGCGACGAAGTCCAAGCCTTCAAAGATATTGCGACGACGTTTGGTAGTTACTGTATGGGGGAACTGCATGGTGGTATTGGTCAGCCCGAAATTCTTCATCACAGCCTGACGTATTTAGCGATGCGAGAGGGAGACGAAGTGCAAACATTGAACTTGCCTAAGTCGCCCGTTAGCTCCTCTATTTCACCGTTGTTTAGTTTGATTCGAAATGCGATCGGCGATCTCAACCATATGAACGCGCATATGGGATATCAACTCGATCGCCAAACGCGCAAGTTACAAGAAAGCTATCGACGCGACAGTCGTACGGGGTTACAAAACCGGGTCGCATTGCAAGAGCGGCTGAGTAACATCGATTTGGATGAGCATTTGTTGACTCTAAAGCTACTTAACTTTAGTCATATCAACGAAAAATACGGCTACCGAGTGGGAGATCAATTACTCAAAGATCTCTCAATGCACTTTACGAATCGACTACGAAAGCGTTTTGGCATGCCAACGGCTTTACAGCTTTATAGTATTGGGGTTGGTGAATGGGCATTCATATTTAAAGCTGACCAAAGCAGCGAAACCATCAAACAGCACTTTACGCGTTTTGCTGACGCGGTAGAACAAACTAATTTTGAGCCAATTGGCCTACGTGAAATAGATTATCTTTCTATCTCGCTATGCGGCGGCTTAGTGAGTCGTCGAGACTTTCCATCCGCTTCAGTAGATGAGCTCTTACTCAAAGGCATCGAAGCGAGGCGCTCCGGTGTACGCAGTAATACTCATATCTGTAATGCGAAAGATATTGAAGTCAGTGAGGATGTGCGCAAAGAGCAACTTGGATGGCTAAGTTGCGTCAGTAGAGCCATTCTCAAACAGAATATCATCACTTATAGCCAACCTATTGTGCATGCGAGTAGCCACAAATTGGCAAGCCAAGAATGTTTGGTTCGTATTCTGGAAGCCGATGGAACGGTGATTGCGCCAGGACGTTTTCTGCCAATTATCTCTGATACGCATCTTTACACTCGACTAAGTCGGCACATGATTCATTCTACGTTGCATTATATGCGAGATAAGCAAGGTGACTTTTCTATAAACTTATCGCCGCAAGATTTGCTCAGTGATAAAACTTTAATGCTTTTAGAGCATGAAATTAGCCAGCTAAATGACCCAAGGCGAATTGGTTTAGAAGTGCTGGAATCTGAGCAGATCAAAGACTACGGCCGAATGATAGAAGTGTGCAGTCATTTTAGAAGCTTAGGGGCGCGTATCATTGTTGATGACTTTGGCTCCGGCTATTCGAATATCGATGAAATCCTAAAGTTGGAGCCAGAAGTCATAAAGCTCGATGGCAGCTTGATTCGTGATATTGATAAAGACTTAAAACAGCGCAAGATCGCTTCCCAGTTGGTGCGTTTGTGCCAAGTGTTTAACGCGGAGACGGTGGCGGAGTTCGTCCACAATCAGGAGGTGTGTACCATTGCACAAGACATGGGGGTGGATTATTTGCAGGGTTACTATCTTGGCGAGCCGACTCGACTGTTTTAATGATGTTTCACGTGAAACTTCTTGTCGTAAAAAACGCAGCGTAGGCTGCGTTTTTTGTTTGGTTCTTCTACTGAGCTTAATGGTTAACGCTTAAGAGCGTGTCCACTCTTTTCAGCTTGGAACAGAGCGAGGTAATGGGCAAAAAAGCGCTGCATTTGTTGTTGGTTGTTTTGTTCTCCAAGTTGCCCGAGCAAATGTGCAGCGACTTCAAACGTGCATAAATTGCCTTGTTGTTGGTTGCGTCGCAGCTGATATTGTGAGTCCGCCGACGCAGACAATCCCATCGTAGGGATACCTTCTAACCAACGGCTCTTATTGATCATCTTGCGCGCCTCTTGCCAGGTGGCATCTAAAATAATAAACAGCGGAGTTTTGGTTTGTTGCTGGCTTTGGAGTACCACATCTTCGAGTGTGATACTTTCTTCACAGGGGAAGAGCAACACCGGATACCGCGACGGATCAGCTAATAGAGTGAGCAATTCTGCTGGTGGCTGTTTGCGATCCCAGATTACTCGCTCAATGTTGAGTTGGCACTGCTCTAGTAGCTGGCCGGTATTAGTATCACGCTTCAGTTCATTCGGATGCATTAACAGCAGGATGTTGTGCTCACTGTTAAGTTTCGGCATTAGCGAGCACATACAATTGAATTGAAAACCGCAGGTTGGACACGGTTGTGACATTACAGACGAACTCCTTCTCGCACCGGGCTTATCCCATCAGAGAACAGACGCACACCACTGACTTGGTTCGGCGTTGCCGTTGGCGCCATGCTTGGGTTGAGTGGGTAGCTAACCCCAGTGTATTGCATCACGTGTTGAGCCGCTTTAGCTCCGCCACCGCTGACATTAAAAATCAGATCTCGCCAACCATGAGAGGTTTGTTGGCCGAGCATAATCGGGCTTTGCACTAGTGTAATGCGGCTATTAAATCGCCATTCCTTTTCGTGATGTTCAAATATCAGCAATGTACAGCCTCCGGAACCACACCAATCCAACTGTACCAATAGCTCTTCGTTACCATCGCTGTTGAGGTCGTAAGTTAGCCAACGGTATTGGTTATTGTTGGGGGTGGTTTGATGGATAAAGAAGTAGTTGCGCACCGCGGCATCTACTTTTGAATCAAACTCTGCACTAGAAGGGACGTCAGCACTACCGATGGGGTTGTTGGTGCGTTTTTCGGCTGGTTGCATGATGCCTTCATCACGAAAGGTGGCAGGATAAAGGACTAAACCACCATCGGCGATTGGGTATACCAAGTTACCGACTTTTTCTTTGGTCGCTTTGAGCTGATTGCCTTCTCGAGTAAACAGTCGCTCTGACATTAGCCTTTGCTGTTGATGATGCGTCATGACAACTTGAACCTGAGACGGACTTAACTGTTGCCAGTAACCACGCTCGATTAATGGTGCTTGTCCATTGGCGTAACGGTATTTTGTTGTGGCGCTGTGGTCTGGGTTTAAGGTCATTTGTACTTCAAAGCCTTGTGATTGGGTTGAGGTCGCGACATAGGTATTAGCCCAGCCAAGCGTTGCATCGACGTTTGCAGTCATACCACAACCTTGATACGTCTCGTCATCATGTTTTAGTGTTGCTTTCCAGCCATACAAAGAATCGCTCATTGTGTCTGAGCAGAGGTTTTCTGTTAAGCGAAGCTCACCACCTTGCAGTTGATAAGTGCGCTGGCGAGGTTGAAGCTGACTGCTGTTAATCGCTAATTTTGTGGTTTGTTTGCCGATTTGCTGGAATGTTAGTCCATTAGCCTCAAAGCTTGCCGACCAAGAAGGCTCATTACCAAACACGCGAGTTGGTTTGTTTGGTTGCTGACAACGGTTTGGATTTTCCGTTGTGAGGAAGTTCACTTGTTCCACGACAAAGTTAGCATCGAAATCAGCAGAAAACCCATCGATGCCCGGTGGGTTGAGGTGGCCGATAACCTCGCCATACATAGTCTGGTAAGGCTCGTTATTTAACTGAATTGCTCGTTGCATTTGTTGTGGTGATAGTTGCAACCAATATTGCTTGTCGCTGCCGCAAGGCATGATGTATTGGCTCTCGTGACCGACGATCACTTTTCCGCGTAGCATAAAAGTTTGAGGTTGAATGGTTTCAGGCTTATCTAAGGTTGCTGGTGGAGAGGTTAGGTCAGCAGCACCAGATTGTGGCGGCTGTGAACTACATGCTTGCAGAACCAGCAGGGTGGCAAGCGCCACTGGGTTTTTCAAAGCCTTCATGTTATATCTTCCTCATTATTGTTACTCAATCGGCATCGGATGGCATTATGGCATATTGGTTATTTAAAACTGAACCAGATACCTTTTCTATTGACACGCTTCGAACCCAAAAGGTTTCATGTTGGGAGGGAGTTCGTAATTATCAGGCGCGCAATATGATGCGTGACCAAGTGAAGGTGGGCGATTTAGTCCTGATTTACCACTCTTCCTGTAAACATGTTGGCGTGGCAGGTATTGCTAAAGTTGTGAGAGAAGCCTATCCCGATCATTTCCAATTCGATCCCGAAAGCGATTACTACGATCCAAAGTCAGACCCAGACAGCCCGCGTTGGATTATGGTGGATGTCGAGTTTGTACGTAAAACGGCGCGAGTGATTCCGTTATCGGTGATGAAAGCGATGCCAGAACTTGAGAACATGCCGTTGGTGAAACGTGGAAATCGCTTGTCGATTATGCCCGTGACAGAAGAAGAATGGGACGCGATTCTTGGCAAAGAGAAGCTGCCAAGTCAGCGATAAAAGAAAAGGGCTGCGAATGTGCAGCCCTTCATAATTTGGAGTATTGAAGCTTACAGCAAGTGTTCTTGTAGGTAGTGTGCAACCGCATCTTCCGCATTGCTGCCAATCACTTCATTATTTGGTAGAGCTTTCATCACTTTTTCGTGTGATGTACCCATAACTAGCCCTTTACCTGCCATCGACAGCATTTCTACGTCATTCATGCCATCACCAAATGCTACGCAGTTTTCTAACGTGAGGTCGAGTTTTTTCGCTACCGCTTCAAGAGCATGGCCTTTAGACACGCCAGCGCTCATTACTTCCAAACACCAAGGCGTTGAAAATGCGATGTTCAGCTTATCACCAAACTGCTCACGTAGTTTGTTTTCAAATACGACCAAACGTTCGTGGTCTTCTCCTGGATGCGTGAAGAAAACTTTCGCAATACCGTCAGTTGGGGCGTGGTCTTCATCAAATAAGACGTAAGTGAATTCATCGTGGAAGTCACGTAACGTTTCATCATCCTTGTTCATCAACCAGCTATCATTTTGATACATGTGAATAAGTATTTCTTGATCATGTTTGATCGTGTCGATCACGCCTTGTACCAGTTCCGCAGGGACATTCTCGCTGTACATTAGCTGATCTTCCTGGTCATGCACTCGGGCACCATTCGACGTGATCATATAAGCTGGAATGCCAACTTGGCGACGGATGCTCGCAACGTCTACGTGGTGACGACCGGTTGCAAAGACAAAGGTATAACCCTTTTCATGCAGCGCTTTTAGCGTCTCTTTTGAGTAAGCACTGAGCTGATGGTTAGGTGCGAGTAACGTGCCATCCAGATCAGAGGCAACGATTTTGGTGATCTCTTTGCAAGGTAGCGATGTGCTCATGAAGTCCTCGTAAACGGTTTGGATAGTGTGGAACAGGTGAATTGCAAACGGAGTACAGCAGACTGACTAGATCGTACTGCTCCGAATGCGGGGGAACTTGGGCTCATAGCACTATGCGGTTAAACACAGTGTCAAAGTAGCCAAGTTCAAGCAGTGTACGCCAAAATGAGGATGAAAAAGAGGGTAAATCGATGTGTAGACATTTCCTCTTTAATCTTAGTCGTGAAATGGTCGCCTAGAGTTCTTATTGTGCTTGTTCGTTTGATGGCGATTTAGGGTCATTCATAAAGCGGAAAATCGCATCGAGCGCTTGATTACGATACTTGTCGGTTTCGAACAAGATTTCATGCTGTGCGCCTTCGATAGAAAGCAGCTCCGCGTGCGGGTTGGTTTTCCGCAATTTATCAATAAAACGCTTTTGCGCGAGGTTGCTAACAATCCGATCGTTTCCGGCTTGGATTAGGATTACTGGTATTTTGACTTGGCGAGTTAATAAAAAGCACTGCTTAGCGGCCATGAGCCCTTGCCAAACCCAGCGAGTGCTTGGCCCACCGACTTGCAGTTCCGGTTTTTCCGTATATAGGTTTCGGAACCATTGGTAGCGGCCGTAACTTTGGCTAAGTGGGTTATCTTCAAAGGGCTTAGGGAAGTAGGCCTGATGTCCTGGTGCATAGCGTGGCAAAGTCGATACCGCTGACATAATTTGTGTGACCGGAATCGCTATTGGTGATAGGTACCATGGCAGGTTAATGCCAAACATGGGCGCACTTAGAATCAAACCAGTAAAAGGGTGTTCTGGGTGAGTTTGCAGGTAACGTGTGGCGATCGCGCCGCCCATAGAGTGCGCGATGATGAAGCATTGTTGATATTCGCTAAGGTCGTGTTTTTTTACGACGATGTCCATATCATCAATATAATCAGTAAAGTCATAGACGTGACCCATATCTGAGTCAGATAATAAACGATCTGATAAACCTTGTCCGCGGTGGTCAAAGGAATAGACATCGAAACCTTGGCGGTAGAGATCGTAAAACAGCTCTTGGTATTTCCAGGAAGACTCAATGCGTCCATTTACGATGAGCACGGCTTTTTTATGCTCTGGGTTGGTTAGCTTGCACCAGTAAATGTTCTTTTTCTCAGTCCCTTTAACAAAGCCCTCTTGGCGAGTTTGCCAAAGTGCTGCGATCGGACCACCAATTGCTTGCTCAAATAATGTCTCTTGAGTATAAGTCAAAGGTGAATGGTTAGTCGCCATTAGTTGATTACCTGAAGATACGTTGTTTACGCGATGTATCATCGAAGAATTAGTGAGGAAATGCAATGGATACCCATGTCTGGTTAGCTTATGTAGTAACAGCAATCGTTTTTAGTTTGGCTCCGGGCTCTGGCACGGTGAACTCAATCAGTAATGGTTTGAGTTACGGTACCCGTAAATCACTGGGTGCCATTATTGGCTTACAAATTGGTTTAGTTATCCACATCGCGCTGGTGGGGGCGGGTATTGGTGCGCTTGTCGCGCAGTCAGCAACCGCATTTTCTGTCATTAAATGGGTTGGTGCCGCTTATCTGGTTTGGTTGGGGATTCAGAAATGGCGCGATACATCAAGCTTAGTCGCAGCTGAAAACCACAACGAGATGTCAGGCACGGCGCTGTTGTACAAGGCAGTGTTAATTAACCTCACCAACCCTAAATCGATTGTTTTTCTGGTGGCGTTGTTCCCGCAGTTTATTGACCCGGCAAAAGACCAAATCACGCAACTGTTGGTGCTTGGCGTCACTACGGTCGTGATTGATGCGTGTGTAATGTTGGGTTACACGAGCTTGGCAGCACAAATGGGACGCTTTATTCGCTCCGATAAAATCATGGGAAAAATAAACAAAGTATTCGGTTCAATGTTCATGGGTTGTGGTGCATTATTAGCAGCTGCAAAGTCATAAGCCATTTATAGGTCCTTCTTTAGCATGAATACAACGTATGTCGCTCGCCAGCCGATCTTTAACCGAAAAAGACAGACGCTGGGTTATGAATTGTTGTTTCGAGACGGGGAGAGTAACGCATACCCTTCACATATTGATTCAAATCGAGCGACATACCGACTGATCGTCGAAAACTTCCTATCACTGGGTACTAACCCAGTGATTGCCTCTTCAAGATGCTTTATTAACTTTCCTCATCAAAGCTTGGTGCGACGTTTGCCGCGCAGTTTGCCGAAAAACAAAATTGTCATCGAAGTGTTGGAAACGTGCCAACCTACGGATGAGCTTCTTGATGCGATTCGTGAGTTTTATCGAGAAGGTTACTTGATCGCTTTGGATGACTTCACCCTAACACCAGAATGGCGTCGTTTTTTGCCATATGTGCATATTGTGAAGCTCGACATTATGGCGATGGGGCTCGAAAAGGCCTGTGAACTGGTCAAAACACACCTTGCCAAACGCGTCAAATACCACTTTTTAGCAGAACGTGTTGAAACCGCAGAAGAGTTTGAGCAAGCGAAAGCGGCTGGCTTTAAATTTTTCCAAGGTTATTTTTTTAGCAAGCCACTCGTCTCGCAGACTAAATACGTCAGTCCTGAGCAAGTGTTGGCATTGCAACTGTTTCGTGAAGTTTGTGCTCCTGAGCCTGACTTTACTCGTATCGAGTCCATCATTACGCAAGATGTCGCGTTGTCATATAAATTATTGCGTTTTGTAAATACGCAAGCGCCGAATTTGGCTGTCGAAATCAGCTCTTTTCGTCAGGCATTGATTTATCTTGGCCAGGATAACCTTAAGCAGTTTGTCTCTTTGGTTGTGGCATCGTATATCTCCAGTAACAAGCCTCGAGAGCTGTATCACCTTTCATTGCAACGAGCTCAATTTTGCCAATTGATGTCGCGCTATCAGCCATTCTCTCACCTCAACGAGCAAGGTTTCATGGTTGGTTTGCTGTCGATTCTAGATGCGCTGCTGGATCTTTCGGTGGAATCTTTAGTTAGGCAGTTACCGCTTAGTCATTCAGTACAACAAGCGCTATTACATCGCAAAGGGGTTTATGGTGCACTTATTTCCCTCGAAGAGTGCTACGAGCGTGCCGATTGGTCAGGGGTTGAAAAAATCACGATGCAATTGGGGTTGCCTTTAGAGGAAGTGAAGCTCTCCTTAGGTGAAGCGGCTCGCTGGAGTCAAAGCATCGCGACTGCATAATTTCTTGTCTTATCTTTTATCTCTTTGAATCTCTCTCTTTACAATCAAGCTGTTCGTTAGATGTGAAACTTTTATGACGATGGACGGTTTCCTCTTGACGATATATCTTAATTAAATAAATATATACGCATATCCATATATAGGTATGTTCATTATGCTTCCACATCAGTTTTTTAAGCTGTTATCCGATGAAACACGCGTACGTTGTTTAATGCTCGTGGCCCGTGAAGGTGAAACTTGCGTTGGCGATTTGGCGTTTGCTCTACAAGAGAGCCAGCCGAAAGTTTCTCGTCATCTTGCTCAGTTACGATCCAGTGGCATCTTGGTGGATAAACGCCAAGGGCAATGGGTGTATTACGAGTTATCACAGCAATTACCAGGTTGGATGCGAAAGTTAATTGAAGACTTAGTGGCATCAAACTGTTTGAAGCAGGAATACCAAGACGACATCACACGCTTACACGATAAAAGTCGTGAGGCTTGCTGTTAACAGCGAATAGAGATTCAAGGTAGAAGGTTAGAGGGTAAAACTATGACAATTAAAGTAGGAATTAATGGCTTTGGCCGAATTGGTCGCTTAGCGCTGCGAGCGGCATTTGATTGGCCAGAATTGGAGTTTGTGTTAATCAACGATGTCGCAGGTGACGCCGCTACGCTTGGTCACTTATTAGAATTCGATTCAGTGCAAGGTCGTTGGCATCATGGAGTTCAGGTCGAAGGCAGTGAGCTCGTCATCAACGGCAAGCGTGTCGCCACGACTCAACAACGCGATATCGATGCGGTGAACTGGTCTGATTGTGATGTTGTGATTGAAGCGACAGGCGTACATCGCAAAACATCATTCCTAAATAAATACCTAGAGCAAGGCGTGAAACGTGTCGTGGTAAGCGCACCTGTGAAAGAAGAAGGTATCGCGAACATTGTGGTGGGCGTGAACGACCATATTTTCGACCCTGAAAAACATCGTATCGTGACAGCAGCTTCGTGTACGACTAACTGTATCGCACCTGTGGTTAAAGTCATTCATGAGAAATTGGGTATCGAACAATCTTCTTTTACGACCATTCACGACCTGACGAATACGCAAACTATTTTAGATGCGCCACACAAAGATCTACGCCGTGCAAGAGCATGCGGCATGAGCCTTATCCCGACTACGACGGGTAGCGCGAAGGCGATTGTCGAAATTTTCCCAGAATTAAAAGACAAAATTAATGGTCATGCGGTTCGCGTACCTCTAGCAAACGCATCGTTAACAGACATCATTTTTGATGTGAAGCGTGATACCACAGCAGAAGAAGTGAATGCACTGTTAAAAGAAGCATCTGAAGGTGATTTGAAAGGCATCCTTGGCTTCGAAGAGCGTCCTTTAGTTTCTATCGATTATAAAGGCGACCAACGTTCAACCATCGTTGATGCGCAATCAACCATGGTTGTGGGTTCTCGTATGGTTAAGATTTACGCTTGGTACGATAACGAAATGGGTTATGCAACGCGCACAGCAGAGCTGGTTCGTAACGTTGGTTTGGCTTAAAAAGGGGGTCACAATGTCTCATCCTACATGGCAATTAGATTTGGACTCCGGTGCTTTAATCTTAACACCGTGCCCAGGAACGAAAGGTGTCGATTTGCATGCGTCGTTAGAACAGTTGAAAGAGCAGGGTGTTCAAGCGGTCGTTACTGCATTAGATGATAGTGAATTAGCTGCGAAGAATGTCTCTGCATTGGGTGAAGCCACTCAGCAACTGGGAATGAAATGGTTCCAGATCGAGATTGAAGACGACTGCGCACCAAATGAAGAATTTGCGACGAAGTGGCAACAAGCCAGTCCGGAACTGCACGCGATTCTTGCTCAAGGTGGCAAAGTTGCGATGCATTGCATGGGTGGTTCGGGGCGCACAGGTTTGTTCGCTGCTCACCTACTCCTAGAAAAGGAATGGCAGTTAGAAGATATCGTGCGAGAAGTACAGGCATTGCGCCCTGGTGCATTTACAAAACCTGTGCAAGTTGAGTACATCGAACGCGTGGCTCAAGACGCTTGATCAGCTTAAATAGCTTTTGGTTCATTATGATCCAAAAGCTAAATTCGAGCTTCTTCAGGATACGACTGTTTACAAAAAATGCGATTAATATTAACTAATGCATTGTTTTTAAGTTGTATTTTGCTTTTTATTGATGTTGGGGCATTTTTTGAAAATCACAGCAACATTGTATTGGTCAATGTTGCTGTACAGGTTAGGAAGTATTTAGAACATGATGATCTAAATGCTTCTATCGCTGTACATATGAGGTCAATATGATTTCTCAATTAAGCAAAAGTATTCGTCAGTACATGTTAGTGACGTTTAACTATTGGAACTTTACGGTGACCGATGGCGCACTGCGTATGCTGGTGGTGCTCTATTTTCATGACTTAGGTTATTCCACGTTAGCTATTGCCTCACTGTTTCTTTTCTATGAATTTTTTGGTGTGGTGACAAACCTGGTTGGTGGTTGGTTGGGCGCAAGGTTAGGCCTAAATAAAACCATGAACATTGGTTTAGCGATGCAAGTGTTTGCGTTGCTGATGCTCGCAGTACCAAATGCATGGCTGACCATTCCTTGGGTGATGGCAGCGCAAGCTCTGTCGGGGATTGCCAAAGATCTGAACAAAATGAGTGCTAAGAGCGCGATTAAAACGCTAGTACCAGACGAACAGCAAGGTGCGCTCTACAAATGGGTAGCGATTTTGACTGGCTCGAAGAATGCACTCAAAGGAGCGGGCTTTTTTGTTGGTGGCTTGCTGCTGTCTTGGGTGGGTTTTCAAAACTCGATGTTTATTATGGCGGGTGTACTTACATTAGTGTTTGTTTGCAGCATGATCTGGCTAGAAGCGGACATGGGTAAAGCAAAGAGTAAACCTAAGTTTCGCCAAATATTCTCCAAGTCTGAATCGATAAACATTTTATCCGCAGCACGCATGTTCTTGTTTGGGGCGCGTGATGTGTGGTTTGTGGTCGCTCTGCCTATTTATCTTGGTAGCGTGTTTGGCTGGGATCACTTGTGGGTTGGTAGCTTTCTCGCTGCGTGGGTCATTGCTTATGGGTTTGTGCAAGGCATTGCGCCGCGTATTACTGGCAAAGCGCAAGGTCGTGTGCCTGATGGTAGTGCAGCATTGGTGTGGGCAGGAGTCCTAGCGTTAATTACGGCTGGTATTGCTTATGGTGTGCAAATCGGTTGGCAGCCTGAATTGGTGATTGTGGTAGGTTTGATGATTTTTGGCGCTGTGTTTGCCATTAACTCTTCGCTGCACTCGTACTTGATAGTGAGCTACGCTAAAGGCGATGGCGTCTCGTTGGATGTTGGTTTTTATTACATGGCCAATGCGATGGGACGTTTGATTGGCACGGTATTATCGGGTTGGATCTACCAAGAGGCTGGTCTTGCAGCGTGCTTATGGGTTTCTTTTGCTTTCTTGGCACTGACGACGCTGATTTCAATTAAGTTGCCAAAAGCTGATGTTGCTACTGCGTAACTATCCCCAGTATCGCTATCTGTAGATGGTATAAATGGCTCCAAATCGGAGCCATTTTTGTTTCTTATGCGCCGTTTGCTGTAATCAGATTGTGTCGGTTTGGCATCGAGAGTGAATACTGATGCTTGGTTTTTGGTTCTCGTTAAGTGATTAGAGTGGTGATGAAATCCCCGTTGTAGGTCATTGTTGAGTTAAAAATAAGCAAAAACAGATTGTTAACCATTTCACTGGTTGAGATTTACCCTATGCTATAAACGATAAGCGACTCAAAGTAGGGAAAGGTATGAGAGAAAGGGTTCTGTTTTTTGATTTATTGCGCTGCTTCGCAGCGGTAGCAGTGATCGCCATTCACGTCTTGGCACCGTATCGAAATGAGTTAGGAGTGATTCCATTTGACCAATGGCTGACAGCGGTAGGCGTGAATAGCGTAACCCGCTGGGCAGTGCCAGTTTTTATTTTGATCACCGGAGCGCTAATGCTCAGTGACACTCGACCATTTGACGGTAAGTATTATATCAAAAGGCGTTTGGGCAAAGTTTTAGTTCCATTTCTTATTTGGTCGATGTTTTATGCATACCTTTCAGGCTGGACTTCTCAAGGCTTTGATTTTGAAACCGTAAAAGAGGTATTAAGCAATAGCCCATTCCACGCAACGTATTACCATCTCGGCTTTTTCTATTACTTTATACCACTGTATTTTGTGATTCCGCTGTTTCAATGGATGGTACGCAACGTGGATGACAACGTCTTGTATACCTATCTCGCATTTTGGCTTTTCACCAGCACACTGTTCTTGTTCAAGATTGATGGCCCTTGGAGTAATCAGATGTGGCTTTATATGGGTTACCTTCCACTGGGGTATGTTTTATTTCAAAAGGTACCTTCGAATCGCTCTATGGTGACCTTATTTGTTGGGCTAGGACTCGTGGCGTTGGCAGTGACCTTTACGATGGTTGTGACAAATAGCTTAGAGGCGGAGAAGTATACGGTTGGGCGCTGGCTCTCTTATAAAACACTGAATGTGATTCTAGCGGCTTCGATGATTTTTATGATCGGGCGTTACTTCGGTGAAGGCTTATCACCAAAAGTACAAAAAGTGGTTAGTGTGATCAGTCAGCACAGCTTAGGGATTTACTTACTTCACCCTATTTTCTTATGGCCGATGAAAGAGTTCGGTTGGTACACAGGACATCCTGCGTGGGTGATTCCAGTCTGGATCGTTCTAAGTGGATCTGGAGCCTTGGCGATGAGCTATCTCTTTTCTCTTTCTGCCAAGACTCGTTGGTTACTGCCTTAACGTTTGATAGCGAAGTGAAGGAACTTGTTGCCGCGATAGGTCAGTGTTCCCTTATCTCCAGGGTTGAGTGCATGGTAGTAATGCACTCCAATTTGGAATTCACGCTTTGGACCGATAGAACCACGTTGAACGTAAATCCAATACTCTTGATCGTCTTGACCTGGTGGTGCGTTTGGTATGTCTATCGCTTGTTTATCTAAAACCGTTACCTGCGCGCTTTGCTCTGGAGCGTCTTCGCCCACATAGTGCTTACTATAAAAACGGAAAAACACCCACGCGCCCAAGGCAATAAGGGCGAATAGGGCGAAAATAAGTGAGATTGGCATATTAACCTCCAATGTTTTATCGGGTCCCATTCTACAGAACTCGCTGACGAAACGATGAGTTGAGGTAACTTATTCATAATCTAATGAAAGGGACATGAATTTTATTCGGCGCACTTCACGGTTTATCTCAATGGGGACGCGATGAAATTGTTGCTTCATCTGTAAGCTACGTCACTAAAGCTGAACTAAGCAGCTTTCACTTGTCTGGCTATATGAGCTCAAGGGCACAAATTGAAAGTAAAATTGCACTTAACGGCTCGAAAAAGCTCTAAATTTATAGAAGAATAAAAATAATGAACATAGGAAGGGTCTGGTAAGGAGGGTTACGATGTCAGATATTGAAAAAGTAGTCATGCGTACCCGAACGATCGAAAAACTTTTGCGTACTCAGTACCATGCAGAAGGGAAAGGGTTGCACCAACTTATTAATAGTTGTGAAGAACGTTTACCGCATGACGTGATAGCAAAGCTTCGATTCATCGCGACAGTGCGTAATAAAGTGGTGCACGAAGACGATTACAAGCTGGATGATCGTAAAGGCTTTATGGCGGCATGTGATGCTTGTGAAAAAGAGCTGACACCAAGAAGCTCTCGCTTTATTTGGCGTACAGCAATTTTGCTAATGACGTTGATTACGCTGGCCGCTCTTGGTTTCTACTATATGCACTGGGATATTTTGTCTAAGCACATTCAGTAGAGCTATACAGATAAATAAAAAAGGACGCATTTGCGTCCTTTTTTATTTTAAATCATTGGGTTAGTACATCATTGGCAGTGTCATTAAACCCACAACCACTGCAATCATAACCAGCCCTTGTTTTTGAGAAGATGAAATCATAACACTACCCCTTAATCTTTGATGAACTCGATGAATTTAATATAGCACTGTTTTTGGGGTTTGATCAACATATGCTCGTTAATCTTTTCAAAAACCACACTTAACTTGTCTGGTTTTACGTGATTCTGACTAATGAAACTATGTTTTTTGTCCTGTATTTAAAGTGTTCACATTGTTTTGTTTTTATCCTTTTTGGTTTTAAGTATTTGATTTTATAATGTTAAATGGTTTGTGGTGTTGGCTTTGTAATTGTTTTTTGCTTCGAATGGTATGTTGGGTCTTTATTTTGTCTGTATTTCTCAAAAATTGAGAAAATTAAAAAATGTGCTATGAGGTTGCATCGTCAAATCGAAAGCATGGAGTGAGATTTTCTTACCTTATGAGAAAATATGGGCTTCAAAAGTGTTTAGTGATTTTATGGTTTATGAAGTCCGCACTTTTATCTGTTATTGAAATTATGATTTTATTTATCATTGACTTACTTTTCTTGTCTGATGTTTTTTTTACTGAATTAAGGTCAGTTTTCTTAGTTTTTACCCCTAATCATCAGTAGTTCCTCCTCTCTTAGAGCGCTACTTAGACTATTTTCTATTTTGTGTCTGTTATTTATTCTTGTTGCCTGCATTACATACATCCTGGTGGTTTAATCGTCAGTTTGTGAAATGGCGGCTTACCTGGAGCACTTATCTGTTTTTCAGTTAAATAGTTTTAGAAAGCGCTGGTTATTGTGTCGTGTGATTTGATGGGTTCGGCTGATGAGCAAAGCTTGGCCCCAATGTTTAGTGGCATCATTCAGGCTCATCGGCTTTATTATTACGTAGGCTGAGGGTTACAAAATGTTTCGAATCGCTAGCGAGATCCAACTTTCGTAGATTGTGTCTTTACATCAAAACTGGTCTACCTAGACTAGCGGCGAGTTTAAGTAAAAGGTGTATACTGCATGTGGAGTTGGCTGGCGATAGGGCTATCAGGTGTGTATTCCGTGTTGGGAGCAAAGCAAGCTAACCCGACACAATCCCTCGTGTTTAAAATCTTTACTCTGCTACTTCTTCTTGTGTTGGTGTTAACTCAAGGTGCATCCGCAACATATACCTACTGGATTGCGGGTGGGCTGATTGTGTCTATGGTGGCAGATACGCTGCACTCGTTTAAAACTCGTAAGCTAATCTATTTTACGGCTTATCTGGTTGCCCAGGTATGCTACAGCAAGTCATTTTGGGTGCAGCTTAATGGTGAGATTGTCTGGTGGCTGTTGGCCCTGTTGCTTGCAGCGAGTATCGTGGCGTTCTTTTTGTTGCTACCTCAACTCGACTCTCTAGTATTCCCTGTTGTGATCATGGGGATGATGCTGGTTCAACTTGCTTGGGCAGCCGGTGAAGTTTGGTTACAAGTGCCGAGTTACGCCAATGCTATCGGCTTTAGCGGAACCTTAGTTCTCATCTATTCGGCGCTGGCATACGCGATACACGGTTATCGAAAACCGATGAAACACGCCTATTTATGGGTGAGTGGCAGTTACTTTTTTGCTCATGCCCTCATTGTTGCCTCAATCATTTACTAATTTAAGTCAAAGCAGCTCTTGAGGATTTCAGTAAACTGAACGCATTGTTCTTAATAACTGGAGTCAATAATGAGTGAAATCCATGCTCACGAGCTGCTAAACCTACTTAGAGAAACACCAATGGATCGCGAAGCCCTCACACAGCACTTTGGTGCTAGCGTTCGCTTTCACACCTGTAAACTGAATGATCTAGACTTAGATGCATTACTAGCATTTTTGCTCAAGCGCGACAAAATTCGTGAGCTTGAAGGTAAGTTTGTGGTCAATATGGCGCGAGTTTGCAATCACTAAACGGCGGCTAAGATCGAGGGTGACTATGGTGTTTTCGCCCTCAGTCATATACTCATGTTGTCAGTTTGCTATACACTGGCCGCCATTTTTGAGGTGAGGCCAGAATATGGACATTCTTTCTGCAGCGACCATGCTGTTTCTAATCATGGACCCTCTCGGTAACTTGCCGATTGTGTTGTCTATTCTCAAACATATCGATCCCAAGCGTCGTCGTAAGGTATTGATTCGTGAACTACTGTTTGCCTTACTGATTTTGATGTTGTTTCTGTTTGCAGGACAAAGCATCTTAAGTTTTTTGCATGTCCAGCCAGAAACGCTCAGCATTTCAGGTGGCATTATTCTCTTCATTATTGCGATTAAGATGATTTTCCCGAGTGCTGGCAGCATCACTGGACTGGCAGCAGGCGAGGAGCCCTTTATTGTTCCGATGGCCATTCCTATGATCGCGGGCCCTTCAGTGATTGCAGCCTTGCTTTTACTGTCTTCGCAACATCCAGAGAAAATGTTGGAAATGTCAGCATCAGTCGTAATTGCGTGGGGCGCAACATTTTTTATACTGATGTTTTATGGCTTCTTTAATCGCTTGTTGGGTGAACGTGGCTTGAAGGCGGTAGAACGCTTAATGGGCTTGTTACTGGTGATGATCTCCACTCAAATGTTCTTGGATGGTGTAAAAAGTTACATTGGGTGACGAACGAAACGCAGAAAAAAAGCCGCTCACAAGAGCGGCTTTTTCGTATCTTAGCGATTACATCATGTGTTTACGACGAATATCGAGTAGGGCAAAAATACCAAAAATCAGGATTGAATATTTTTCCCAACTGCTCATTTTTATTTTGTCGCCAAATGCACCAATGAAGATGGCCATTTGTAAACCGTGCATGATGAACAAAAAAGCGGTCATGATGTAAAGCGCAATCGCGGCATTGCCGGGAAAGGGCATAAAAATATTTAGGATTAATACTAACCAAACAAAGGCGATAGCCGCTTTGGCCAGCATAATTAGTGCTTTCATTTAAGTATCCTTTTAAATCGAGGCGTTATGCGGAGGTACGTTCGTAAAGACGATAGCTCACTTGGCCTGCTGTTTTTTCTCGATGTAATTGCCAGTTTTCTGGTAAGTCGGCAATATTGAGTTCTTTTTCTGTTTCAATATAAATCATCGCATCTTCCGCGAGCCAGCCATTTTGTTCTAGCAGAGCCACGGTCTCATCCAATAGACCTTTGCGAAACGGTGGGTCAATAAACACCACATGGTGAGCAGAACCCGGTTGCTTCAAAAAACTCAGTGCGTCGGTATTTACCACTTGGATGTTGTTCGCGTTAAGAGAGGCAACATTCTTTTGTAACTGTTGGAAAGCTTGTGGGTTTAGCTCAACCATGGTCACTTGCTCTGCTTGGCGCGAAGCTGACTCAAATCCCAAGCCGCCAGAGCCAGCAAACAAGTCGAGACATTTTGCCTGTGGTACATCTTGAGCTAACCAGTTAAACAGCGTTTCTTTGACGCGATCTGTCGTGGGGCGTAAGCCTTCAGCATCGTGTACAGGAAGTTTTCTGCCTCTCCATAAGCCACTAATAATGCGAACAAAGCCCGTTGTTGGCTTTTTTTGTGATGAGTTTTGCTGGCGACGTCTTACCATAGATTTTTTGACCGCTAATAAAGTGATACTATATCTAATCGCCCAAGCAATAAGCTTGGAGCTTGGATACAGCCCAGAATATTCAAGATGACAGAGTGTAACACTAATAAGATTAGAATTACCTAATCGGAAAGTTTTCAGAACTTTGTCATTAGCCTTTTTTAGACAGATAATAATCTTGTCAAAAAAGAGTCATTAATAGATAAAAGAACAATCTAGGATAGCCCCAGATGACGGAAAAAAAGAAGCGCGGATTACTTTCGTGGCTAGGTTTTGGTGACGAAGAACAAAGCCCAAAACCAAAAACTGAAGAAACAGTAAAAGAAGAAGCAGTGGAAGCGCCTTCTGAAGAGCAGCAAACCGAAGCGGTTGCTGAGCAAGCGGAAGCAACGCCAGAACTTGAAGAAGAAGCGAAACAATCAGAGGCTGCCCCAGCAGAAGCAGAAGCAGAAGCAGAAGCAGAAGCAGAAGCAGAAGCAGAAGCAGAAGCAGAGGCAGAGGAGCCAGAAGTCGTATCGGCCGCGCCTCGTGTTCAAGAACAAGAAAAGCCAACAGAAAGCTTTTTTGCTCGTCTTAAACGCAGCCTAAGCCGAACAAAAGCAAATATTGGTGCTGGCTTCTTCGGTCTGTTCAGTGGTAAGAAAATCGATGAAGACTTATTTGAAGAGCTAGAAGAGCAACTGCTTATTGCTGATGTGGGCATGAATACCACAACAAAAATTATCAACAACCTGACAGAAAAAGCCACACGTGGCGATCTGAAAGACGGCGAAGCCCTTTATGGTTTGTTGAAAGAAGAAATGGCTGAAATTCTTTCTAAAGTCGAACAGCCACTAGAAATCGATAGCAACAAAACGCCTTACGTCATCTTGATGGTGGGTGTAAATGGCGTGGGTAAAACCACGACCATCGGTAAGCTAGCGAAGCAGTTCCAAACTCAAGGCAAAAAAGTGATGCTTGCAGCGGGCGATACTTTCCGTGCCGCAGCGGTTGAGCAGCTACAAGTGTGGGGTGAACGTAATAATGTTCCTGTGATTGCTCAACATACTGGCGCAGACAGTGCCTCTGTTATCTATGATGCGATTGAAGCGGCAAAAGCACGTGGTGTGGATGTGGTGATTGCTGATACAGCAGGTCGTCTACAGAACAAAGCGAACCTAATGGAAGAGCTGCGTAAGATTGTACGTGTGATGAAGAAAATTGATGACTCTGCACCACATGAGATCATGCTAACGCTTGATGCAGGTACAGGACAAAATGCCATTAGCCAAGCGAAACTTTTCAGTGATGTTGCCCCTCTAACCGGGATTACTTTGACTAAGCTGGATGGTACAGCCAAGGGCGGCGTAATTTTCGCTATTGCTGATCAGTTCGGTATTCCAATTCGTTACATTGGTGTGGGTGAAGGTATCGAAGACTTGCGTCCATTTGAAACTCAAGAGTTTATTGACGCACTGTTTAGTCGTGAAGAATAAAAAGAGTTAGAGGAAATCAACGGTGATCAAATTTCAGCAAGTAAGCAAAGCTTACCGAGGTGGTCGACAAGCACTGCAAAAAGTCGATTTTCACCTGAGGCGCGGTGAAATGGCGTTTTTAGGCGGACATTCCGGGGCTGGTAAAAGTACCTTGCTGAAATTGATCTGCGCGATAGAGCGACCAACCGATGGCAAAATCCATTTTAATGGCCACGACATCACGCGTATTCCAGGCAAAGACATCCCTTTTTTGCGCCGCAATATTGGGATTGTTTTTCAAGATCATCGCCTATTGATGGATCGCAGTGTGTACGACAATGTCGCTCTGCCAATGCGTATCGAATCGATTTCTGAAAACGAAATCAAACGCCGTGTTTCTGCGGCGTTAGATAAAACGGGCTTACTCGATAAAGCTCGTTGTCTACCTAGTCAACTTTCTGGTGGTGAGCAACAGCGCGTCGGTATTGCCCGTGCTGTGGTTAATCGACCAACGTTGCTGGTGGCTGATGAGCCTACGGGTAACCTTGACCCAGAATTATCCAACCGTGTGTTGCGTCTATTCGAAGAATTTAACCGTGCGGGCGTGACTATCCTACTTGCCACGCACGATGTGGGGTTAGTAAACACTCGCCCACAGTATCGTCATTTTGAATTGAACCAAGGCTTCCTAAGTGAGGTAGAAGACTATGGCAGGTAACAAGCACTCCCAAAAGAAGGGGAAAGGCCGCAGTGCCAAGCGTGCGAATACCGATGGTTTTTTCTCTGTCCACGCAAAACAAGCTAAATCCTCTTTTAGCGCCTTATGGCAACGACCACTAGGCAACATTCTGACCCTAGCGGTCATCTCCATGGCACTTGCCATGCCAGCTTGTTTGTATCTATTGGGGAAAAACGTTGCGGGGGCAGCGGAAGATGTCGCTTCTCCTTCACAAGTTAGTGCTTACTTAGTTGAAGGCATGCCGGATGCGCGAGTGATGGTTCTCAAAGATCAAATTGAAACTTGGCCTTTGGTAAAAGAGGTAGAATATATTTCACCGCAACAAGGTCTATCTGATTTAAGCCAATATGCAGGGTTCGACCAAGCTATCAGTCTTTTAAGTGGCTATGCGCTACCTGGTGTGTTGGTGATTACGCCAGATTCGGAGCTAAAAAGTGATATTCAGTCATTAGCCAAAGACGTTCGAGAGCAACAAGATGTGACCGACGTGAGACTTGACGAAGACTGGCTGGCGCGTCTTGATGCCATCAAAACTCTCGCGAGTATTATTGTCATTACCCTGACAGTGCTGATGCTCGGTGCGGTATTTTTAATCGTTGGCAATACATTGCGATTTAATGTGCTGGCGAATAAAGAAGAGATTCAAACCATGAAACTGATCGGTGCGACGGACAGTTTTATTCTGCGCCCTTACTTGTACACAGGCATGTGGTTTGGCGTGTTAGGTGCCACTATTGCGTGGTTGGTAACGGCTTTAGTGACCATTGTCATGAATAGTGCGGTGGAAGACCTTGCTGCGTTGTACGATAGCCAGTTCCGCCTGATTGGTCTAAGTTGGGATGAATCTTTGTTATTAATCATCATTGGGAGTCTTTTGGGATGTATTGCGGCGCGTTTTTCTGCGCAACGACATTTAAAAGAAATTGAACCAGTTTAAGTGATGGCGGTCTTATTACTTGGATTTCATTAGCACTAGCTAATTTTGAACCCTTGCTTAGACCAAATGTTTATGGATAATTGCTTCCCCTTCTTGAAACTTGTTCATTTTGAGTTCAAGATATCGAAGCTAAATTGCAATGTAATGCTCCAGATCAGAGATTGATGAGGAATTGAATGACAAAAGAAGCGTATCCGATGGCTCTAGTCACGCAAGATAGCCTTGATAGCTATATTCGCTCAGTAAACAGCTACCCAATGCTGACTGCAGACGAAGAGCGTGAGCTGGCAGAACGATTACACTATAAAGGTGAGATTGAGGCTGCAAAAGGTCTAATTCTCTCGCACCTACGATTCGTTGTTCACGTTGCTCGTGGTTACTCTGGCTACGGTTTGCCAATGGCGGATCTTGTGCAAGAGGGTAACATCGGTCTAATGAAAGCCGTTAAGCGTTTTAACCCAGAAGTAGGGGTTCGTTTGGTTTCTTTCGCTGTCCACTGGATCAAAGCAGAGATCCACGAATACGTGCTACGTAACTGGCGTATCGTGAAAATTGCGACCACTAAAGCGCAACGTAAATTGTTCTTCAACCTGCGTAAGTCGAAAAAGCGCTTAGGTTGGTTTAACAACGGTGAAGTGGAAACCGTTGCGCGCGAGTTAGGTGTTGAGCCTTCTGAAGTTCGCGAGATGGAATCACGCTTAGCGGCGGTGGATTCAACCTTTGATATGCCAACAGATGAAGACGATAGCTCAAACGCTTACACAGCGCCGATGCTATACCTAGAAGACAAATCGTCTGATGTGGCCGACAACATTGAAGCCGCCAACTGGGAAATGCATACCAACAATCGCTTGGGTCATGCATTAGCGAGTTTGGATGAGCGTAGTCAGCGCATCGTGCGTTCTCGTTGGTTAGATGATGAGAAAGCAACATTGCAAGACTTAGCTGATGAGTTCGGTGTTTCTGCCGAGCGTATTCGCCAGCTAGAAAAAAATGCAATGAAGAAACTAAAATTGGCCGTGGGTGAATTTTAATTTCCACTGCTAATTGAAAGTAAGATTTTCATAGAAGGCCGAGATCATGTGATCTCGGCTTTTTTATTGTCGATCGAAAATCGATAGCGTTTGCGATCCGGATTTTATGTGCTACCTGTGTATAACTCTGTGAAGTAATTATTTATCAACTGTTCGAAACCCGGACAAAATAAGGGATTCAAGCACTTTTCCATCTGGGGATAGTTATAGATATACACACAGTTAGATCAGGATCATCACTACATATTGTGGATCAAAAGATCCAAATACACTTTATCAACGCAATTCACAGCTTTATCCACAAATGGTTGGAATGTGTACACTTTTGAAAACCCTGATTATCCATGTGTCTAAGTTTGCCGTTGGATAGGTTACAATAGCGGCAGTATACCCAAGCAGCTTCAAATATGGATTTTATGCTGTACCACGGGTGCTGATTAGTACGTTAGGTTCGAGGTTGCTTGGGTATATTAATAAGACAATGAGAAAGTAAATGGATCAGTTTAAGCATATCGATGTACAAGGTGCGCAAGCGCTGCTCGAGCAGGGTGATGCGAAGCTTGTAGATATCCGTGACCCTCAATCGTTTGCCGTTGCGCATGCGGAGTCCGCGTATCACTTAACTAACGATACGATCGTTGCGTTTATGGATGAAGTGGAGTTCGAACAACCTATTTTAGTGATGTGTTACCACGGCATTAGTAGCCAAGGTGCGGCGCAATATTTGGTTAACCAAGGCTTTGAACAGGTGTACAGTGTAGATGGTGGCTTTGAAGCCTGGCATCGAGCAGAACTACCGATAGTGAGAAGTTAATGAAGAGATTGGTAACGTTAAATAATCCACGTATGGCGCAAGCCTTTATTGATTATATGGCCTCTCGCCAAATTGACATCGAAATGATGTCTGAAGGGGATGGGCAATTTGCGCTGTGGCTGACTGATAGCCAGCATGAAATAGAAGCGGAAGCCGAACTTAAGCTGTTCCTTGCTAACCCGTCTGATTCAAAATACAGCGCCGCCTCGTGGGACGTTGCCGATACTCGTAAGAGCACATTTCATTATTCCAGCCCGAGTATCATGAGCATGGTCAAAGCGAAAGCTGGCCCCATGACTTTGCTGATCATGACAGTCTGTATCATCATCTACTTGTTACAAATGTTTGGCTTTGGCAATGGCGTGTTTAAGTTGTTGCACTTCCCGGCTTTTGAGGGGCAACAATGGCAAGTGTGGCGATGGCTAAGTCATGCGTTACTGCACTTTTCAGTAACTCACATCGTGTTTAACTTACTATGGTGGTGGCAGTTGGGGGGCGACATCGAACGTCGTCTCGGTTCCGGTAAGCTATTGCAACTCTTTGTGGTGTCGGCAGCGCTTTCAGGGGCAGGCCAGTTCTATGTTGAAGGGGCTAACTTCGGCGGCTTGTCTGGTGTGGTCTATGCACTGCTTGGTTATTTGTGGATATTGGGTTACCGCTTGCCACATTTAGGCCTTACGCTACCCAAGCCAATCATCGTCTTTATGTTGGTATGGTTAGTTCTTGGTTTTGTGCAGCCATTTATGGCGATTGCAAACACCGCTCACTTAGTTGGGCTACTGTCGGGGATGGCGATTGCGCTGTTTGATTCAGGCAAGATGAAATACCAACAGCAAGCTTAAAGCAGATGAAATGAAAAGACCGCTCAAGAGCGGTCTTTTTTATGTTCAAAACGGATTTGGGTTTATTGATAAAGGTATTTTGTAAACAACAAATCGGCAATGATGGTTTTACCTGTTTCAGGCAAAAGCGTTTCGTTGAGGGTCGTCACTAAGGTTTTGCGCAGATCTTCTCGGCCAGACAGGGACTTAATCGTATCTTCTGTTTGCTTACCCAATAATTCAATCACTGCATCGCGAATCAAAGGTTGGTGATGCTCAACAACTGATAAATCTTGTTGACTCATTACCATGATGTCGATGCGCACTTGCACATAACCTAACTTTTTGCCTTTGGTGTAAAAGTTAGTAGTGAGGTCAGGCTCTAGGGTAAAGTATGCCAACTTAGGTCCAGCTTCTTCCGTTTCAGCCCAACTTGGTGCGGCGAATAGTATGGTTAACGCAAAAATAATTTGGGCTATATAACGTTTGTACATATTTCTAACTTTTCTTTCTCTGGATCGCGATATTCGAATCGCTTCAGTCTTGATACAATGGGCCGTCTATAACAAATAACGGAACTTACGGTTACATACATTACTATGGACGGTAAGTTGTTGCTTTATTGTACGCATAAAGCCTCCAATTGAATACTAGTATGAATCAGCCAACATCACTCTATCTTGCTTCTTTATTGGAAGTAGAGTGGCAAAACCCCGAAGAATTCGAATTTCCAAATGAATTTGCCAAGCATTGGCTTGAAGAGCAAGGGTCTTTGTCACGTCGTTTAAAACAGCACTGCCAAGCGTTAACGGTAGAATTGCTACAAAATCAGATCGTCACTGCAGCGACATTAAAACAGGACGAAAGCCAGTTATTGTCCGAACAAGATTGCTTACTGAGAGAGGTAATTTTGTGCGGTGACAATAATAACTGGGTTATTGGGCGGACATTGATTCCTCGTTCAACCTTAGTTGATCAGCAGTATGATTTGGCTCAACAAGGGGATATCCCATTAGGACTAACTGTGTTTAGCGCAGATAACGTTGAGCGGGACTCTTTGCAAATGGGATGGGTAGCCGTACCAGAAGGACGTTTGTTAGCACGACGCTCAAGGTTGTGGATGAATCACAAACCGATGCTAGTCGCCGAGTTATTCTTATCTAATTCACCAGTTTACGCTAAGGAGACAGTGTAAATGTCCGCAGAAAAAGCCAAAGCATATTGGCAACTGATGCGCATGGATCGCCCGATTGGTTCACTGTTACTGATGTGGCCAACGATTTGGGCGCTAATTATCTCAGCCCAAGGGATGCCAAGTTGGGATGTATTCATCGTATTTGTATTGGGGGTATTCCTAATGCGTAGTGCGGGGTGCGTGATTAATGATTTTGCAGATCGCAAAGTCGACGGCCATGTAAAGCGTACTAAGCAACGTCCACTGCCATCAGGGAAAGTGACAGCAAAAGAAGCGATTGGATTATTTTTGGTTTTGGGTATCAGCTCGTTTTTGTTAGTGCTGACCATGAACCCGCTGACGATTCAGCTATCCTTCGCTGGCATTGTGTTGGCGTTCATCTATCCATTTATGAAGCGTTACACTCATATTCCACAGCTATTTTTAGGCTTGGCTTTTAGCTGGGCGATTCCAATGGCGTGGGCTGCACAAACTGGGGAATTACCATTAATTGTTCGGTTTTTGTTCCTCATTAACGCTTTGTGGACCATTGCGTACGACACTCAATATGCGATGGTAGACCGAGATGATGATCTAAAGATTGGCATTAAATCGACGGCAATTCTGTTTGGTCGTCATGACAAGCTTATTATTGGTGTGTTGCAACTGATTACACTCGCGATGTTGGTTTGGTTAGGGCTGTTCTACCAATTGGGACAAAGTTACTACTGGACCCTTTTGATTGCAGCGTCGTTGTTTGTTTATCAGCAGCACTTAATTCGTCACCGTGAGCGTGAGTTGTGCTTTAAGGCTTTCCTTAACAACAATTATGTTGGCATGGTGATAGCGATAGGGTTACTGGTCGCATTTTGGTAAGCGAAGAAATAGAAAAAGGCATCCGATTGGATGCCTTTTTTCTTATTGGAAGAAGGTAAAACGGTTACGACCGAAGTTGGTGAATACTCTCTTCGATCGTCAGTTTCACTTCTGGATAAAGCAGAGTGAACAGTAGTCGTGCAAATTGCTGCGTTTTCTTCGTGTCACAGTTACCATCGTTATCGAGGTATTTTTGCTGTTTGAGCGTATTGAACATGGCGGTAAACACACCTTTATCGAAGAATTCTGGCGCATTAATACCGTGCAAACGCCCTAGGCGCTGAGCAATATCTTGGCTCTTCTGCTCTAGGTCCGATTTACCCAGCTCAGGGTAAGCAACAAGCAAGTTCATCGCGATAGAGTAGCGTTGCAGCGTTTCAGTTATCGTACGACCTAGCAGAACCAAAGGCTGGTTGTTCGATTGATTGATTTCCAGCTTATCACCATCAAGACTAATCATTTTCTGATCGGCAAATTCATGCAGTGTTTTAACGACCAATTCATCCAACTCGTCTTCTTGGTAACTTAAGAACAGCTCTTTCTTCAAGAATGGGTAGATTTGCGCGACATTAGCTTGAATCTTGGCTACCGAAAGGTTGCGCTGACGAATGAGCATTTGGGCAATTAATGACGGCAGAGCGAACAAGTGAATGATGTTGTTGCGATAGTAAGTCATCAGGATCGATTGGCTACGGTCCAGCGAAATGATGTCACCCATGCTATCGGTTTCAATCACGAACTTATCAAGCGAAATTGCATGATCAACCAACTCCTCAGCACTTTCGGTAGGGATAGTGGAGGTGCTTGAGTACGGATTATTTTTGAGTAGCTTTAAGTAACACTCGATCTGATTGATCAGCGAGTCACGAGAAAGTGCACGTTGACGAGAAGCAAGCAGTGCGGTTGCACACAAGGTCAACGCGTTTGCTGCCGCCGCATCATTGATGTGCGTCATCATCTTATAAGCAAGGTCGTTGACCACAGGATTCATCCATTGTGGTTTGTTACCACCCATGCTGTCGATGTCTTTCGTCCACTCAGGAGCATGCTCGTTCAAGTATTGGTTGAGCTGAATTGGCTCACCGAAGTTCACATAGCCCAAACCAAAGTTACGCAGTTTACGCAGAGTACGCAGTACAAGCCCTGCGTTTTCTTTCTCTTTGCGTTTGCCACGCAGCTCTTTCGCGTAAGTGCCCACTTCCATTACGTGCTCGTAACCGATGTAGACCGGCACTAGTGTTACTGGGCGGTTTAGACCACGTAGCATTGCTTGGATGGTCATAGCCAGCATACCCGTTTTCGCTTGCAGTAAGCGACCTGTACGTGAACGACCACCCTCACTGAAGTACTCGACTGAATAGCCTTTGGCAAACAGCTCAGCTAGATACTCACGGAAAATGGTTGAGTACAGTTTGTTGCCTTTAAAACTACGACGAATAAAGAACGCCCCACCACGACGGAAAAGAGGACCGACCGGGAAGAAGTTCAAGTTAATGCCTGCCGCAATGTGCGGAGGTACCATGCCTTCATGGTATAAAACATAAGACAAAAGCAGGTAGTCCATGTGACTACGGTGACAAGGAACGTACACAATTTCGTGGCCGTCTTGCGCTAAACGACGCACAGTCGAGGCGTTATTGATGTGCAAACCTTGGTATAGTTTTGTCCATAACCAACTCAGGATGCGGTCGCCGTTTTTCACCAGACTATAGGAGAAGTCGGCAGCGATTTCATCCATGATGTCGTGGGCTTCTTTACGTGCCTTATCAATCGAGATGTTTTTGCTCTTGGCTTCGTCAGCAATCGCCAGTTCAATAGCTGGAGATTTTAGTAAACGAGCAAACAACACTTGTCGTTGTGGCAGGTTTGGGCCTGAAGCAGCCAGTTTCTGGCGTGAGAAGTGGATACGCGCCACGCGAGCCAGTTTGTGCGCAATTGCGCTGTCGGTACCGTGAGAGTCTGCCATATAACGCAGAGATACCACGGGACTAAAGCGAACTAAGCAGTCGCGTCCCGCCGCCATTACTGCTTTGGCTTTTTGCGGACCATTCATCGGTTGAAGGTAAGGCTTTTGGTTCTCTTCTTTACCTGGCTTACGACCCCAAAGCACGGTTGCAGGGATCATTTGAACATCCAACTCACTATCCAGCTTGTGCAGTTCCAGTAAGTCAGTGAACAGAGAAACAGAATCGGTTGGGACATCATTATCGTTGTTCATCACAGTTGGACGCGCAGCGATAAAGACGAAACGGTTCAGCGTTTTGCCATTGATTTCCAGCGGGCTGAGCGGGTCGGGTAGACCAAGGCTCATGGCTTGTTTTTGCAGTGTCAGCAAATCCACGTTCGAGCGGAACGGCAGGGCATATACAATCGGTTTAGTTAGGTCGATGTTCAGATCTTCAATCGGGTTCGACGGGATTGTGGTGCCCTTTACCAGTACCGATAAAGGTAGTTTTAGTAATGAACGTGAAAATGATTGTCCAGAAGACATAAAGTTCACAGCCTCAATAGGTATTCAAACAGGCCTAACCTTATTTCAGTTTCCGCTTTGCATGTCTTCTCTATAAAAAGAGATGAGTACGGCAATAGAAATAAGCCTAGGCGATAAAATTTAAGCGCTGCAAGGATACCAGAAACTGGTCAAACCTTTTAATTTTATTGGCTGTAAATTAGTCGAACCCCTAAGTTATTGCTTTGACTTGATTAACTGAAAAGTCGGTGTTTTAAACGAATAAAGAATGAACTTAATCGGTAAGCTGAAAGCTCTCCACAAATAAATTAAAAAACAACCAATTGGGTTTTCATTTGAGCATTTACTGGATATACTCACAGTTAACTGTATAAAAAGACAGGTGAGACATGAAGCCGTTAACGCCACGCCAACAACAAGTCTTCGATTTGATTAAAAGTAAAATCGATGACACCGGAATGCCACCAACTCGTGCAGAGATTGCGCGTGAGCTTGGCTTCCGCTCTGCGAATGCCGCAGAGGAACACCTAAAAGCGCTTGCTCGTAAGCAAGCAATTGAAATTATTCCAGGCGCTTCTCGTGGGATTCGTATCCTGCTTGAAGACGCAGCCAATGATGAGCAGGGTTTGCCATTGATTGGTCAAGTTGCAGCGGGTGAGCCAATTCTGGCTCAAGAGCACGTAGAGGCGCACTACCAAGTCGATCCTGCGATGTTCAAACCGCAAGCGGATTTCTTACTTCGTGTAAATGGCGAGAGTATGAAAGACATCGGGATTATGGATGGCGATTTGCTCGCGGTGCATAAAACCCAAGACGTGAGAGACGGTCAAGTTGTCGTTGCGCGTGTTGATGATGATGTGACTGTGAAGCGTTTGGAGCGCAAAGGCTCAACCATATTACTGCATGCTGAGAATGAAGAGTTTGCCCCAATCCAAGTGGACTTAACGTCTCAGCACCTTACGATTGAAGGCTTAGCCGTTGGTATTATTCGTAATACCGATTGGATGTAAGTGTATTTAAGCAGCCCAGTTGACCTGGGCTGTTTTGTCTTTTCTCTTCTTTTCTCTTTTTCTACTTCCTCCAAAAGCTTGCTCATCATCTTGACCTTGTTTGTTTTGACCAATTTATAAGCTTGATAATGTAATTGATATTCATTATCATCTTTATTAATGTCTATGTTTTCTCTCTGGCGCAGGAAATGCCCATGTCTCAGTCTAAACATCAAGTTCCTAACCATCTATTGAAGCCACTGTTATTGCGTAGCCGTGAAAGCATGGTCGACAATGGCTTGGTGTACGATCCGATAGCTGCTAAAGCGTGTTTGAGCTGTAAGATGGCGCCGGATTGTTTGAGTGGTGATATTGCGCAGAAGCAATTGCTGCACGTGACGCTGACTCAGCTTTGTGACCAGCAGGTTAGCCACTTCTTACAGCAGTATCCCGATGCCTGGATAATCAATGTCGGAGCGGGGCTGGATACCCGCTTTTATCGTTTGGATAATGGACGCTGCCATTGGATAGAGCTGGATGTGACGGAAAATTTGGTATGGCGTCAGCGCTTGTTCCACAAAAATGAACGCTATGAACATCGCTGTGGCAGTGTGGATGAAATGTCGTGGCTAGAGACGTTAGCCATTCCAGAGCAAGCACCGGTACTCATTTTATGTGAAATGGCACTGCTCGATTGCACAGAGCGTCAAGTCGCGAAATTTATTCAAACCTTAGGTCGACATTTTGTTTCTGCTGAACTGTGTATGGTGCTGGCAGGAGATTTAACGGAAACCAAGTGGGGGAAAAAGCTTGGATCTGATCGTTATGCTCATGGCTTTGAAGCGCCTGCAGCACAGATATTGCAATGGTTACCATGGGCACAATGGGCGAAAGCTTTCTCGCCATTCGATAGATTCTGTTCTCGTTGGAAAGCTTGGCAGCGTTGGCTTAATAAGATTCCAATGTTGAAGCATCGCCTCACGCCAGTCCTCGTTCACATCAAGTGGTAATTGGCTAGTCGTTAAGCGCTCAGGTACACTCGTCGATCTTACTGATGAGGTGCCTGTGACAAATTCAATCTTCTCTCCTTTATCTAACCCAAAAGTTCATCGCCAAGTCTTAGCTTTAGCGATACCTATGGTGCTGTCGAATATTACTGTCCCATTGCTCGGTTTGGTCGATGCTGCGGTGATTGGTCATCTAGACCACGCTTGGTATTTGGGTGGTGTTGCGTTGGGCAGCACCATGATCAGCGTGACGTTTTGGCTGCTTGGTTTTTTGCGTATGTCGACTACTGGGTTGGCGGCGCAGTCCTATGGCGGTGAAGACCGAAAGCAACTTGCCTTGGTGTTTATGCAAGGCTCACTTATGGCGCTGCTGTTTGCGTTAGTCTTCCTTATTGCCCATAACCCGATTGCTGATTTGATCTTTGGCTGGAGTGACGCCAGCGCAGAGGTAAAACACTACGGCATGCAATATTTCTCTATCCGTGTGTGGAGTGCCCCCGCTGCGCTAATGAACTTTGTGTTGTTGGGGTGGCTGCTCGGGACGCAAAATTCCAAAGCACCAATGTGGATGGTGATCATCACCAACGTGACTAATATCGCCCTCGATTTGTTGTTTGTGATTGGTTTGGGGTGGAAAGTAGAAGGCGCTGCGCTGGCATCGGTGATTGCTGACTACTCAGGCATGGGTTTTGGTCTCATGTGTGTTTGGAAAACCTGGCGAGAGAGGCAATTACCATCACCTCAAAAGTTGCTAACCAGCACTCAACACGGTTTAGGGCGCTTCGTGAAATTGAATCGTGATATTTTCTTACGCTCTTTGTGTCTGCAAGCGGCTTTTAGCTTTATGACGTTCCAAGGCGCGAGCTTTGGTGATGAGGTTGTCGCTGCAAATGCGGTTCTGATGAGCTTCCTGATGATTATCTCGTATGGCATGGATGGCTTTGCTTACGCAATGGAGGCCATGGTCGGGAAGGCGATTGGTGCCAAAGATAGGCAACAATTGAGTGCATCGCTTGTCGGCACTTTCTTTTGGAGTTTGGTTATTTGCTTAGGACTGACCGCGCTCTTTGGTTTGGCGGGATCGCAGTTGATCGCCATGATCACTTCAATTGAGGCGGTACAAAAGCAAGCAGCGGTGTATCTACCTTGGCTGGTGGTGATGCCACTTGCGTCGATGTGGTGCTTTCTATTGGATGGCATTTTTGTCGGTGCAACCAAAGGCAAAGACATGCGCAATAGTATGTTTGTCGCGACCAGCAGCTTCTTCGTTGTCTTTTACTTATTCGCCGAGTGGGAAAATCACGCGCTGTGGTTTGCAATGACGAGCTTTATGTTGATGCGGGGTATTGGTTTAGGGGTTATCTTTCTCTACCAATGGCACAAGGATACCTTCCTAGCACAATGTTGATATAAAAACAGCAGGTCCAAGCCTGCTGTTTTTCTGTCTGCTATCAAGAAGCATAGATTAGAACAAGCGGTTCAAACCATTCAACGCAGCGACACGATACGCTTCGGCCATTGTTGGATAGTTGAAGGTGGTATTGACGAAATACTCGATGGTATTCGCTGAGCCTTTTTGCTCCATAATGGCTTGACCGATGTGGATAATTTCCGCGGCACGTTCGCCAAAACAGTGAATCCCTAAAATTTCTTTGGTTTCACGATGGAACAATATCTTCAAGCTACCGATGTCTTTCCCTGCGATCTGTGCACGAGCTAGATGCTTGAACGAAGAGCGTCCTACTTCATACGGTACTTTCGCAGCTGTTAGCTCTTGCTCGGTTTTACCCACAGAGCTAATCTCTGGGATGGTGTAGATACCCGTTGGAATATCATCAATCAGATAGTTTTCTGCCTGACCTTTCGTAATGGCTTGTGCGACAAATCGCCCTTGGTCGTAAGCGGCGCTTGCAAGGCTAGGGTAACCGATGACATCGCCTACAGCGTAAATGTGCTCAATATCGGTTTGGTAGTTACGGTTTACTTTTAGTTGTCCGCGAGAGTCCGCTTCCAGACCCACAGCACCCAAATTCAACTTATCGGTGTTACCTGTTCGACCATTCGCATACAACAAGCAGTCCGCCTTCATCTTCTTGCCAGATTGTAGGTGAATAATCACGCCATCTTCTGTGCCTTCGATTTTTTCATAGGTCTCATCATTACGAATTACCACACCGCTGTTCCAGAAGTGGTAAGACAGCGCATCTGACACTTCGTTATCCAAAAACTCCAACAAGCGGTCTCGGGTATTGATAAGGTCGGTTTTCACTCCAAGGCCGCGGAAGATAGAAGCGTATTCACAACCGATAACGCCCGCACCGTAAATGATGATATGGCGAGGGTCGTGTTTCAGGCTCAAAATGGAATCACTGTCGTAGATGCGCTCATGCAAGAAATCTACGTCGTTAGGCTGATACGGACGAGAACCCGTCGCGATGACAAACTTATCTGCAGAATAGATTTCTTCTGTACCGTCGCTTTGCATCACTGCAATTGAGTAGTTATCGATAAATCGCGCGGTTCCGAACAAAAGTGTGCATGAGTTACGGTCATAAAAGCCCTGACGAAGTCGAGTTTGCTTATCAATGACCGATTTAGCATGACCTAAAATGTCAGAAAATGTTGCATGAACGCTGGTGTTGTTTCGACAAAATAGCGGGTTGCTATTAAATTCGATGATGCGGCTAACGGCATGACGCAGTGCTTTAGATGGAATAGTTCCCCAGTGAGTACAACCGCCGCCGACACTGCTTTCTTTCTCGACAATGGCAACATTCAGTCCCGCTTTGGTTAATCCCATTGCAGCCCCTTCTCCGCCAGGGCCACTACCGATTACGATCACGTCATAGTGATTAACATGCGCCATGATGCCTTCCTTGTTATATTTGCTTAACATTGCTTTAGCGCGATTTTAACTCATTTACTCTATTGGTACACGCCATGCCTGTTAGAGAGTGGAAGTGATCACGCAGAATCGACCAAAAGGGTGATTTGGTATGTTGTATGTCTATAAATTGCATCGAGAACATTGCAATTAGATGCATGCCAATAGTAACGTTCTCGGCGCTCAGAGCGAGCGAAGCAACATATCTTTCTCCGTAGGAGCAAATTGCGTTATATTGAGGCTCTTGTACCCTACAGAAAAAGAGCAAGTTAAGAATGAAATCGATGGGAATCCGCGCACAGCAAAAAGAGAAGACACGTCGATCATTGATCGATGCGGCATTTAGTCAATTAAGTGCGGATCGCAGCTTTTCCAGCCTTAGCTTGCGAGAAGTCGCCCGAGAGGCAGGGATTGCACCGACTTCTTTTTACCGCCACTTCAAAGATATGGATGAGCTAGGCTTAACCATGGTCGATGAAGGCGGTTTGCTACTACGTCAACTGATGCGTCAGGCGCGTCAACGTATTGTGAAAGAAGGTAGCGTAATTCGTACCTCGGTCGAAACCTTTATGGAATTCATTGAAAGTAGTCCGAACGTTTTTCGTTTGTTGTTGCGTGAGCGCTCCGGCACTTCTGCTGAATTTCGTACCGCTGTTGCTCGAGAAATCCAGCATTTTGCGGCAGAATTAACCGAGTATTTAATGAGCACCGGCGTGACCAGAGAAGAGGCGTATACTCAAGCAGAAGCGTCTGTGACTTTGGTTTTCAGTTCGGGGGCTGAAGCTTTAGATTTAGATCGACGTGAGCGCGATGAACTCGCCGAGCGATTGATCATGCAATTGCGAATGATAGCCAAAGGGGCCTATTGGTATCGCAAAGAACGTGAACGTAACCGATTAAAAGGCGGGATAGAATAATGTCGAATGGAAATAAATCTGAAAAGAAAACGCTGATTTTGGCACTGGTTGCAGGTATGTGTGGTGATGCTTTGTTGTCATGGTTGACCATGAGTGAAGTGTCTTTTTCAATCTTCCCATTGATTGCACTCGTACTGGCTGTACAAGCTCTTTACCAAGAGTACCTAAATAATCCGGTATCAGAAGATATCCCATTAGTTGGCTTGGCGTGTTTCTTCGTAGGTGCGTTTGGTCACTCTGCGTTTATTAAAGCGCAATACCCAGAAGCAGGCTCAAACTTCTTTGCGATCATGGTTTCAATGATTTTACTCGCATGGATTGGTAAGAAGTTAGGTTTTGTCAGCAAGAAGACTTCTGCGGAATAAGCAAAACGAATCAAATTAAAAAGCGAGCCATTGAGCTCGCTTTTTTTGTATTTGACGCCGTGGGTTACACTTTGCGTTCCAAAAGCACACCCGCTTCCATGTGGTGGGTATAAGGGAATTGGTCAAACAGAGCAAAACGCGTCACGTTGTGTGTTTCGCATAGAATGTCCAAGTTCTCTTTTAGAGTCTCAGGGTTACAAGAGATGTACATGATGCGCTCGTAACCTTGCACCATCTTACAAGTATCGACATCCATCCCAGCACGTGGTGGGTCGACAAAAATCGTATTGCAGTTGTAGCTCTTCAGATCTACACCTGCATCTTGTAGACGACGGAATTCACGCTTACCTTCGATCGCTTGAGTAAATTCCTCGGCTGATAGACGTAAGATTTGTACGTTATCAATCTTATTGGCGGCGATGTTGTACTGTGCAGATACAACCGATGGCTTCGCTAGCTCAGTTGCAAGAACGCGGTCGAAATTCTGTGCCAACGCCAGCGAGAAGTTACCGTTACCACAGTAAAGTTCTAGTAGGTCACCAGTGCTTTCTTGGGTACAGTCGACAGCCCATTCCAGCATCTTCTCTGCGACTTTGCCGTTCGGCTGAGTGAAGCTGTTCTCTACTTGTTGGTAGATGTAGCTTTGACCATTTACATCGAGCTTCTCGATCACGTAGTCGCGGTCTAGGACAATCTTCATCTTACGAGCACGACCAATGATGTTTAGGTTAAAGCCTTCATCATTTAAACGCTGTTTAAGGGCTTTCGCGTTTTCAATCCACTCTTCATCAAGTTGGCGATGGTAAAGGAGTGAGACCAGAATCTCACCACTTAGCGTCGATAGGAAATCCACTTGGAACAGTTTACGACGTAGTGAGTCGTTGTCTTTCATCGCTTCAACCAATAGCGGCATCAGGTCGTTGATCAGACGGCTTGCTGCAGGGAATTGGTCAACACGGTACTTCTCACGAGTTTCTTGGTTGAACATGATGTAGTAAAGATCTTCGCCTTCATGCCAAACACGGAACTCAGCACGCATGCGGTAGTGCTGCTCTGGTGATTCAAACACTTCCAGTTCTGGCATGTTGTATGGCGCGAACATATCCGTGAGACGTTCGACTTTTTCAGCCAGTTGTTCTTGGTAGCGTTGTGGGTTTACATCAAGAGTAGCCATGATCTTACCTTTTATGGTGCATTCAATTTAAGAGCGCAGATTTTATTCAATCTCAATAGGATGTCCAGTTTTGTACTGGAATTGATTTAAAGATAGTGCGTACAGGCAGAGTAGAAAGCAAAATCAATCAAAACGTTACAACTTCTAAGGGCAATATTGGCTGGACAAATAATCAATAGCTGAATAATATTTGCCTCAAGTTGGTGCTATCTAGCAATCTAGATGGCTGAAATGGGAATCTGGTGTGAATCCAGAACTGACGCGCAGCGGTAAAAGAGAACGAACGCTCATCAGACACTGCATTAGTTTATGTGGGAAGTCGAGCAAGTAGGCGGTACACCCGTGCTCTTGAGTCCGAATACCTGCCAACAACTGAGCCACAGCACTGGACTGTCATGATGACAGGGCTCGGAAGGAATTACGCGATTTAGGACAATACAATGAGAAAATCCGCACTGGCGATCACTTTGGCATCGCTGCTTTCACCTGTCTCTTATCTACAGGCCCAAGAAACCTCCACTGACGAAACCATCGTTGTTACGGCAAACCGTTTTGAGCAAGCCGAAAGCCGTACGTTGGCAGATGTCGAAGTAGTTACTCGACAAGACATCGATCGCATTCAAGCGAAAACCCTACCAGATGTATTGCGTCGCCTTACCGGGATTCAAGTTTCACAAAATGGTGGTCGTGGTCAGCTAGCGTCTTTATTTGTTCGTGGAACCAGTTCCGACCAAGTTTTAGTACTGGTTGATGGCGTACGTTTTGCACGAGCAGCGAAGGGCGCTGTGGACTTTAACCAAATCCCACTTACTTACGTTCAACGTATTGAGTACGTGCGTGGTGCGCGTGCGTCACTTTACGGCTCAGAAGCGATTGGTGGCGTGATCAATATCATCACCATTGCGCGTGCTGACGAAGAAGGAACGAAGTTAAGTGCGGGTTTAGGCAGCTTAGATTACCAGGAATTGAGTGTGGCATCTGGTATTAAAGTCACAGAGAGCGGCCAGCTAAATATCGCGCTTGGTAGTGAAAGTGATGATGGTTATAACGTTCGTCCTGTACCGGGAGTTAATGACGGTGATCGCCATGGCTTTGATACAAAGAATGGTCTGCTAGGTTACGTGCATAACTTCAATGATCAGTGGTCTGCATTTGGTAACCTACGTGCTTACGAAAATGTTTATCAATATGACAGCAGCTACGGCAGTCGCGGTTACTACGAAGCAGAAAAAGACGATCTTTCTGTCACTCTGGGCGGTAAGTATCAGTCTGATAATGTAATGTCAGAACTACAAGTAACGGCACAGAAACAGAAGTCTTGGAACTATGAGCAAGCAAAAGGCAAACACTCAGGTACTAAAGATGAACTTGAGCAGCAGAATGTCCAGTGGACCAACAGTTACTTGCTAAACAACAATACGACGTTGGCTGGTGGTATTGATTGGCGTAATGAGTCTTATAAAGACAAGAGTGCGAATAAAACGTTTGATCGTACCAATGGCGCTCTGTTTGGTATGGCAACGACTAGTATTGATAAAGCAATGCTTGAGGGCAGTGCTCGCCTTGATGATAACGAAGAATACGGTAGTGAGTTCACTTACAGTTTAGCGGCTGGTTACCAATTTGTGCCAGAGTTTGGGGTTAAAGCTTCTTTTGGTACTGCGTTTAAGGCTCCAAACCTATATCAACAGTATGACCCAACATACGGTGAGAAAGATCTGAAGCCGGAAGAGTCAGATGCTTGGGAGCTAGCATTCAGCGGTGATGTCCAAGGCGTTTTTTGGTCCGTCACGGGTTATGACTATAAAATCACGAATCTTATCGATTACCATCCAACCACATACAAATATTTGAATGTCGATGGTGAAACACATATCCAAGGTGTGGAGCTTGTTGCTGAGTTTGATACAGGGATTGTGCAGCACCAGTTGAGTGCAGATTACAAAGATGCTGAAGACGATAAAGGGCATCAGTTGCAGCGCCGCGCTAAAGAAATGTATAAGTGGAATGCTTTAGTGAGCTTCGATAAAGTGGATTGGTCGGTTAGCTATCAGTACGTCGGTAAGCGTCCAGATGTGGATTACAGCACTTGGCCTTCACAAGATATTACGCTTTCTTCTTACTCGTTGGTTGATACGGCGGTGACTTACTATCCGAATGAGTCGACCTCTATTAGCGCTCGTATCGATAATCTACTTGATGAAGAGTATGAGATGGCAAAAGGTTACCCTGCTGCAGAGCGAGCGTACTATCTCAACGTTGGCTACGAATTCTAATCGTGAATGAGCACAAACCGCCTTCGGGCGGTTTTTAATATTTTGTGGTGGAAAATCGAATGAAGAAACCCAAGCGAGTGGTGATCAGTTGGTCCAGCGGTAAAGATTCGACATTAACGCTTGAGCGCCTTAACGAGAATCCAAATTATCAAGTTGTCGGTTTGTACACGACTTACGTAGGGAAAGAAGTCCCTTTCCAAGCAACTCCGCTTGAAGTCGTACAAATGCAAGCAGACTTACTTGCGCTTCCGCTAATTACTATCGAGCTACCTGAAATCTTTCCAAGTAATGACATTTATCAATCGACCATCGTTAATGCATTACAAAGTAGTGGTCTGAACATAGAAGCTGTCGCATTTGGTGATATGTTTTGTAATGGCATTGCCGATTACCGACGCAGCTATATTGAACCTGTTGGCTGGGAATGCGTCTTTCCTCTATTAGGGGAGAGCAGCGAAAAACTAGCGATGGAAATCATAGAGCGTGGTATTCAAACTATGTTAATCACCATCGACGGAAGAGTTCTCCCTCCAGAATGGTGTGGTCGCTGGTATGACAAAGCCCTAATAGAGTCATTACCAAGTCAAATTGATCCCTGTGGGGAAAATGGTGAATTTCACACATTGGTCACGTCTTCGCCATCTTTTCAAGGACATATCGAGTTGACGAAGCGAGATGTAGAATCTGGAGATAGATTCAGCCATCAAAGATACCATGCTAAAGCATTGCCAAAACAAATCTACGCAGTATGATCGCAACGTTTCTGTTCTTTAGGTAAGGCTCGTGCGAGTAGCAAGTAAGAAAAAAGTCCTAGTTTTTGACTCCGGTGTTGGTGGCCTTTCTGTATTCCAAGAGATACATCGCCTATTGCCCCAGCTAGACTACTTATACTTATTCGATAATCAGGCTTACCCTTATGGTGAACTCGATCAGGCTGTACTCATTTCACGAGTTAACCAACTGGTCTCTTCATTAGTCGAAGAACACCAAGTCGACATTGTTGTCATTGCTTGCAACACGGCGAGCACCATAGTGCTTCCTTCCTTACGCGAAACCTTATCGATTCCCGTTGTTGGTGTTGTCCCTGCGATTAAACCCGCATCGCTTTTAGCATCAAAAGGGGTAGGGCTGATCGCCACTCCGGCGACAGTAACACGCCAATATACTCACGAGTTAATACGGGACTTTGCGCAAGGCAAACCAGTTGAGCTGGTGGGATCAACTCGCTTGGTAGATATGGCCGAAGAGAAGTTGCGAGGCAACAGCGTTTCTCTCGACGAACTGACAAATATCCTGCTTCCCCTTCGCGATAAAGTCGATGTTGCGGTGCTCGGTTGTACTCACTTCCCTTTAATCAAAGAGGAGATTCATCAAGCTTTGGGTGGGGACGTTACTTTAATTGATTCAGGCGCAGCGATTGCACGTCGAGTAAAAGCATTGCTATTAAGTGATGAAATTGAGGATACAGAAGAGGGAAGTAAGTCGATTTATGCCAGTGCAACTCCTTGGCAGGAAGATGCACTGAACATTTGTTTAAAGAAGCTAGGTTTTAATCCTGTTCAGGTTTACCACCATCCGGATGTTTAGGATCGTTCGCAATTCTCACTTTTAGCGTTCTCTCCATATATTCCTTTTCATTAAGTTTAGCGATAGCTGGCTTGGCATCTGCCGCAGCCATCACTACAAAACCAAACCCTCTTCTTTTTCCAGTACGCTTATCTTTCATTAAGCGTACCGCATAGACCTGTCCATATTCAGCAAACAAATCGCGAACATGACTCTCATTGGCCTTATAAGGAAGGTTGCCGACATACAGCGTTTTAGTTGAAGGATCAGGATCCGAAGATTGAAGAACAGGTGTTTTGCTAGAAAATGAAAAAAGAAAAGCAGTAGCGATAACACCAATGAGGAAGCTCAAGGCTGGTGGGATGATGAATTGAGAGAAGATGATTCCCCCAACGATGGCCAGCCCAACACATAAAATCAGATTTTTTTTAGACGTCATTTTAATTACTACACATAGTGATAAAGAGATCGATTGCCCATTAACAGAATAGACACATGAATCTTACGTATATGGTTGGTGTTTTTCCAACCAATTGCTGTGATATGTCTCAAATGTGACGAAGAAATATGCAAATATCGCACTTTTGGCTAATTTGTGACCGGTTGGTTTTTTGTTTGCAAAAAACACTTGTACTAATTTCTCAACTCCCTATACTGCGCATCCACCGACACGGAGTGAGACGAAAGTCACACAGCGAGTCGGAATTGAGAGAAAAGAAATTTGAAAAAAATGCTTGACTCTCTCACGGTGTGAAGTAAGATACGCACCC
>Ga0056111_1000027_pt1 | contig 55687 bp, 53 predicted proteins | sample WorMetloBBELIZE2_FD_83874 | JGI IMG/M metagenome (GOLD analysis project Ga0056111, IMG submission 83874) | Marine gutless worms symbiont microbial communities from Max Planck institute for Marine Microbiology, Germany - Olavius longissimus B... ... | reverse complement strand
ATCTCATCTGTTTTATCTCCTGTAACAACTGCGTCCGGTTCATATATGTCCCGCAAACAGGACAATATAAATCCAGACACATTACGTGTTACAAAAACGGACAGATTACATGTTACTAACACTATGAAAAAATGTCGTTGACAGAATCACCGCAGGTGATACTATAAAAATGTAACTAACTTAGGAGAACTAACCATGAAGAAGAAATATATTAAACCAGAATTGGTAAATATTATTACCGTGAGGGGGGGGGGAAGCCGAATAATAGATCGGCGGAACGCATGGGAACAGTAAGAAAGAGTGGAAGTGGCACATCACCCAGGGTATCAAATCTCATTCACACCATAGGTATGACGGCAATTAAAGTACATGTCAGTATGGTTAGCGTAGTACACGGAGGAGGTTGGATAACCACATTGACAAACACCGCCGCCGCTTCCGACGAAGGCCCCTCTTGAATAATGCCGGGGTTCTGACAAGGTTTTGTAATGCTCTTGTCCCCTTCTATTCTGGGTGAATATTGATATACTTCAATAAAGGGTTTGTTGCAAAATCTCCCTGCGGAATGCTCCGGCAACCTGAGGTCGGAAGCCTGGCGGTGGGGACGGGAGTCCACCGAACAAATCCCAAGGGGCCTGCAGGTGAGGCCCTTTTATTTTTTTAGAAGCTGTTTGATGGTTTTATTCCTTCTGGCTTTTAAAAAGAGAAGAAAAGTTTATGTTAAGTAAAAAAACCTGGGTGGCGCGGCTTGGATAGGGACAAGGACGGTATGCCAGGTGGTTCGCGTCAACATAAAAATGCCTGTAAGAAATGGCGGAAGAAGTATAAAAAGTAATGGTGGTTGAAAGTGGACGTAGGTTTGCAAAGCGAAGATATTGGTTTGAGTGCGGTACGCGCAGGCTTTACCAAAATTCATAAAGACTTTTTTGATGAGTTAAGTCCGGCTGATCAGGAGGAATATGTGTATGCGGAGAGTTCATGGCAGCGAATTTGATAGCCACATGGGCAGCGGTCACTACAGCACTTATCATTGCTGCTTCTCTTTATTATCAAAGAAAGCACAACAGACTTTCGGTTAAACCACATCTGGACATTCTTTATAAGCATGCTCCGGGAAACTCATCTGTAACCAAAATAGATTTCTATTTGATCAATAATGGTCTTGGTCCAGCAGTGATAAAGGAAATTATTTTTTTAACTGGTGGCGTGAGAATAGGAGTTGTCACCAATGAAGAAAACAGCTCAGTTTATGATTGTGAGCCTGGGCTAGAAGCACATACATTAATGCAAAAATATGTTTCAACTATATTTAACCGAAATGGTAATTATCCTACGATAAAAGAAATAGGAAATATAACCCACCTATTGAAAGACTACCATTTGCCAGAGAACCAAAAAAATCTTTTGATGTCCATCACCTTTCCAATTGATGGAGTAATTAACATGTCTGACCATAAAAAACCAGTGGTAACATATCGTTACGAACTTATTACCGGAAATGAAATACAAAACTATCTAAAAAAGGGCAGTATAAAAATCAGATATGAATCAGTTTATAAAGAACCTTTTTGCTTTGATAGCAAAAAAAATCTTAACAACTTATCAGTTGTTTACGCCCTCAAATCAAACTAATCAAGCTGGTAAAAGCAGCAATGAATGACCAGGAAAGCTTTGAACATACAAACACCGGTTTTTGTGACATGGGGAAACATTTGGCAGTCAAGATGAATTATTCTGGCAAAAACGCCTTTGGCAGCAGAGTTAAAAGTTGGATTAAAGCTAAAATATCGCTGAATGGTGAAATTTCGCAAATTATTCAAGCCACCCGAGTAAATATTACTTTTGCACGTTCTGTGAAAAATAAAAATGCTATGCATAAGGAATCAATCTGGCAGATTGGTTGTTATAACGGAAAATCCGCCAATATGTTACAATTAACAGCATGAATAAAGATTTTCAGCGAAAAAAGCTGATTAACGCGATGATTTACTTTATTCGCAATACAAATCATTGCCATACCCTCAAACTGCTTAAACTTCTTAATTTTTTAGACTTTGAGTACTATCGGCAGACTGGTGAGCCATCATTGGGTTTGCACTATGTTGCAATGCCTATGGGGCCGGTAGCGATTGAGGTGTGGGAAGATATAAAAAACCCTCCCCCTGACCTATCCGGATCGATAAATGTCGTAAATGCGTTAGATGAGCTAACCGAAAAAACCATCAGGCGCGTTCTTAAGCCTTTTAAAACTTTTAATTCCAATTTTTTTATTCCTCGCGAAATTGAAATTATGGAAACATTGGCCATGTTCTTTAAAGAATTAAAGGCAGATGACATGTCAGAACTATCTCACGATTTGAGATTTGGCCCATGGCGCAAGGTATATAGGAAAGGAGAGGGGCGTAACAAGCCAATTCCGTATAAATTATCCTTAAAAAACCAGCCCTTGATTAAGAACAGACCGACAATATCCCAAGATTATTTAGACTGGGAACAAAAAACCAAAAATGAAAGTGTAAATGATCTGGGGGAGTTCGTTGAATTATAAATATGGCGATGTTATTTATTGGCGCAACTACAGATTCGACGATGGAATTACAGGGAATAAACTGCTGATTGTATTAAGCAAACCTGAGGGGAGTTCTAAATGTGTTAGCGCCTTAACAACCTCAGTTCCTCCACCTTTTGATCTAGTTGCAGGCTGCAACGAGCAGCCTAGAACAATGTTCAAGATATCGCAAGGAACCTGCAAATTAAAAAAAGAAACAATAGTACAACTTTATAGGGCTGAAATATACGTGCTTGAGCCTTTTTCTCAGGACATAAAAATCCTTTTTAATCTTGGCGCAAATCTTACCGGACAGATAAAAAACTGCTTAAAACGGGCTATAGATATTTATCCAGAAGTAAAATCTCTACTATAAAAAACTTACCCCCCAACTCCAACCCTCACCCCCTCTCATCCACCACCACGCTTTTAGACGCCATATCATGCAAAGCCTTACGTTCAGGGTTAAGCCATATCCAGAAGATCAGCGAAACTGTGCTTAAGCCTACAACAAACCTGATAATAGCCTGAGTCCAACTTATACTACCACCGGCATAATCTAACACCCGCATATGCCAGGTGCGAAGCCCCAAAGTTTGTCCGCTTATAATCCAGGAAATTCCATAATAGAAAAATGCCACAAAAATCAGCCATAAGCTTATCAGAAGCTGAACCCATAAGGATGACTCCCCTGCCGTTTTACCGCCATTTATTAAAACTGCGATAGCGGAGGCTACAAACAACAAAGCCACTACTAATATCGCATCATACAACATGGCCAATATCCGCCTCATTACACTGGCCGGTCGGTATTTTATCTGACTAGACATTTATATTGGAGTAAATATTCTCTATACTTACTTAGGTTAAAACTAAAAGTGTGCTGATTATGCCCGAATATCGTTCTAAAACAACCACGGCCGGCAGAAATATGGCAGGGGCTCGAGCCTTATGGCGTGCCACCGGTATGACTGATGATGATTTTGATAAACCTATCATTGCCGTAGCTAATTCTTTTACCCAGTTTGTACCAGGACATGTACACCTTAAGGATTTGGGGCAAATGGTATGTCGAGAAATTGAAAAAGCCGGGGCGGTAGCCAAAGAATTTAACACTATTGCCGTGGATGATGGTATTGCCATGGGGCATAACGGAATGTTGTATAGCCTGCCTTCACGTGAGATCATTGCTGATAGTGTAGAGTATATGGTAAATGCGCATTGCGCAGATGCCATGGTTTGTATTTCCAATTGTGACAAAATTACGCCCGGAATGTTAAACGCGGCATTAAGACTTAATATCCCCGTGGTGTTTGTCTCTGGCGGTCCGATGGAATCCGGTAAGGCAAATATTGACCAGCAGGAAGTACATCTGGATTTTGTAGATGCTCTGGTAGTTGCTGGCGATGACAGCAAATCCGATGAAATTGTACAGCAAATAGAACGATCTGCCTGCCCTACCTGTGGTTCCTGCTCTGGTATGTTTACTGCTAATTCAATGAACTGTTTAACCGAAGCTCTGGGGCTTGCCTTGCCTGGCAATGGCACCTTGCTTGCAACTCACGCAAAACGCAAGGATTTATTTTTACAAGCCAGCAGCTTGATTGTTGATTTGACCAAAAGATATTATGAGAAGGATGATGATTCAGTTCTGCCAAGGTCTATTGCCGGTTTTCAGGCATTTGAAAACGCTATAGCCCTGGATATTGCCATGGGCGGATCTACCAATACAGTTTTACATTTACTGGCTGCTGCCGAAGAAGCAGAGGTGAACTTCACCATGCAGGATATTGACCGTATGTCACGCAAGGTGCCGCATCTTTGCAAAGTCGCACCTGCAACTGCTGATTATCACTTAGAAGACGTACATCGAGCCGGCGGGGTTATGCGTATTTTGTCAGAACTTAACACAATTGGACTTATTCATAATCTGTTACCGACAGTACACAGTGATACTTTGGGCACGGCGTTGAAAAAGTGGGATATTACCAAAACTACTGATAATGAGGTTTTGGAGTTTTACCGTGCAGGACCTGGCAATGTCCCAACACAAGAAGCCTTTAGCCAGGATAATTCGTTCAAGGAACTGGATACAGATCGACACAGCGGCTGTATTCGGGGGCGAACCGAGGCTTACTCGCAGGACGGAGGACTAGCGGTCCTCTACGGCAATATAGCGCAAGATGGATGTATTGTAAAAACCGCCGGGGTTGACGAGAGCATTTTAATTTTTGCCGGTCCTGCCAGAATTTATGAAAGCCAGGATGATGCGGTAGAGGCAATTTTACATGACAGAATCCAGACCGGCGATGTAGTGGTTATACGTTATGAAGGCCCGCGAGGAGGACCTGGAATGCAGGAAATGCTCTACCCCACGAGTTATCTAAAAGCCAAAGGCCTGGGTAAGGAATGCGCACTTATTACTGATGGCCGGTTTTCCGGCGGCACTTCCGGACTTTCAATTGGCCATGTCTCACCGGAAGCGGCAGAAGGCGGAAATATAGCCTTAATCAAGGAAGGTGACATAATAAAGATTAATATCCCCGAGCGTAGCATTAATGTCGATTTAAGCGAAGATGAAATCAAACTTAGAACAGACATGATGCAAGAGCATGGCAGCAGAGCCTATAGGCCACTTAACCGCGAACGCAAGGTAAGCCGGGCTTTAAAAGCTTACGCGGCCATGACTACCAGCGCGGCCAGAGGCGCAGTCAGGGATGTGTTACAATTGCGCAGGTAACCAGCTATGTAAAATAGTCTGCTGCCATGAAAAAAACAAGAAAAATATACATAAACGAAAAATGGCGCAAATTCTCCATGCGGGTAAAACGTCGGGATGGATATAGGTGTTTACAATGCGGCAAGAATAAATCTGCAGCAACACTACAGGTTCATCATGAAAATTATTTAAAAGGCAAACCGCCATGGGAATATGCGCTGAGTGATTGTAGAACCTTGTGCAAGGCCTGTCACGCTAAAGAACATAACCTTCTTGAACCGGATCGGGGCTGGTTCTTGATTGCAATTGATGATTTTGGCAGTCCGGATGGAATCTGCGAACGTCAGGGTTGCGGCAGTGAAATAAGGTACGCCCACCTGACCTATCACCCTAACTGGGGCTACAAAACAGTCGGCAGCACTTGTATTGAACATTTGACCCAAAAAGACCGGCTGCTAAGCGGTAAACTTGTTAGCTTATACAAAAACATAAGTAAATTTGTGCACACCTCAAACTGGGAAGACGGCTTTACCAACAAGGGTAAAAAATATATTTATTGCAAATATCGACATCATCTCATAAGGATATATGGCGATAGTAATGATTATGCTTTTCAACTTGTGCTAAAAGAAAAAGGCGTGCGTTGGCATGATTATCGTAAAATCATGCGGGCTAAAGGCAAGAGCCTGCCAGAAGCTAAAGAACTGGCATATATTGTGCTAAAAGGAACCATTGCCACTGATAACAAAGAAAAAAACCGGCTTAGAGATATTTACCAAAAAATTAAATGAGTATTCAGCAAGATTTGGAAAATTGGGACGGTAAATCAGCAGACCATATCGACAGGATATATGAGCGTAATTTCAAACACAATGCCTCGGTTGCGGATATTGTTAAACTCATGGCAAATAACACAAGCCAAAAAGGTGCGACCTGGCTATTAAAGCGCTACTTGCAGGATAAACGCCCTATTGATGAATCTACCACAAATAAAATATTCAAAAACCTCAACAACCTAACACAGTGGGAGTCAAAGCTGCATCTACTCCAAAATTTGCCATTTCTTGAAATTTCCACATCCAACAAAAGAAAAATAGAAGTTTTTTTAAGAATCTGTCTAGCTTCGCATAACAAGTTTGTCAGAGCCTGGGCCTATCACGGATTCTATGAATTGTCGCTACAACATCCTGAGTATGAAAAAAAAACCAAACAGTTTTTTGCCATGGCACTTAAAGATGAAGCCCCGGCAGTTAAAGCCAGAATTAAAAACATATTAAAAACCGGATTCAACTTACAATAAAAACGTAATTTATAACATATTAATAGGATCCACATCCACATTCCAACGCAAGCGGCTATGATCTTTTAATAAGGTTATCTGCGGCACAAGTCTGGCCAGACAGGATTGGATGATTCTTTTATTTTCAGCCTGCAATACTAACTGATATCTATATTTTCCTGCAAGTTTTCCCATAACAGCGGGTAAAGGCCCCATTTTTTCAACACGCTTGTCATCAATCAAATTTTTGATCGCTCCAAGGAAATTACCGGCAAGCTTAGCCTTATGGCTTTCGGCCCTTATAAGCGCCATAGCGGTAATTGGCGGGAAACCCGCCTGCGCCCTTTCTGCCAGCAGCATTTTTGCCACCGCCAAATAACCTTCTGCCAGCAAAGTTTTAAGGACTTTATTATCAGGTTGAAATGTTTGTAAAATAACCCTACCCTGGTGCTTTTCTCTTCCAGCTCTGCCTGCCACCTGAGTAATCAACTGTGACAAATGTTCGCTGGCTCTAAAATCAGTATTTAACAAACCTTGATCGGCATCCATAACCACCACTAATGCCACGTTAGGGAAATGATGTCCCTTGGCCAACATTTGCGTGCCAATCAGAACACACGGCTTGTCAGTGGTTATATCCTGATACAACTTATCCCATGCTTCACGTTTACCGGCTGTATCACGATCAATCCTGATTATTTTTTCTTGCGACAAAACTTCTTGCAAACGTTTTTCCACTCTTGCCGTACCATAACCTAACATCAACAACTGGTCTGAGCCGCAATTATCACATGTAGCATCTGGACTGGCAACGCTGCCGCAATGATGACAGATAAGCCTTGCGGGTTTTTGGTGTAATACCATATGCGCATCACACCGTGAGCATTTTTTAATGTGTCGGCAGCTATTACAATAAAACACCGGCGCATACCCGCGTCGGTTAATAAAAACCATGGCCTGCAAGTTTCTTTGCAAAGTTTGTTTTATTTGCTCCAAACTGTAGGCTGTAAAAATATCATCAGTTGCATTAATGGCTAAATTTTCAAGTCTAAGCTTTGGCGCTTGCGCCTTATTAGCCCGTTGCCTTAAACTAAAGAATACGTAATCATGGCGCCAGGCGTTATGTAAACTCTCCAGCGAAGGTGTGGCGCTGCCTAAAACTATCGGGATGTTTAAATTTTTCGCCCTTACAATTGCCAGATCCCTGGCCGAATAACGTATGCCGTCTTGCTGTTTAAAAGAAGCATCATGCTCTTCATCAACTATTATCAAACCTAAGTTTCTAAATTGGTTAAAGATTCCGGAACGAGTAGCAATTAAAACTTTAGCCTTGCCATTTTTGCTATCAAGCCAGGATCTGTATTTTTGCCCATCAGACAATTTAGAATGCTGATTACAAACCAAAACCTCAAATCTCTGCCTGAATCTAGATAGAGTTTGTGGACTTAGAGAGATTTCCGGGATCAAAACTAAAGCCTGTTTGCCTGCCTGAATAACTTTATCTATAAGCTGCAGGTAAATTTCAGTTTTGCCACTGCCGGTAACTCCATAAATTAAATTACAGCTATATTTAGTCAATCCAATACCATCAAGTGCTGCTTGCTGCTCATGATTTAATTTTTTTGCGTTATCCTGCGCCTTGGTTTTAGCCCTTGCAACCTGGTTTTTCACAACCAGCTTTTTTTCCACAAGTTTACTTAGAGGAATTTGCCAGGCCGGAAAGTTTTTACCTAAGGCAATCTCATCAACATGAGAATGTTTTTGGATAAATCTCAACAGCGCAAGCTGCTTTGGCGCCCGCTTTAATAACTGGGTCTGATCTTGGCTGGCAAGGCTTTTATAGCTATAATTTTTTATAAGATTAAATTGTTTTTTTTTCCGCAAAGGCACCGGAATCGCAAGTTGTAATACTTCACCCAGCGGAGCGTGATAATAAACACTTAACCATTTACACAGCTTGAAAATTTCCGAAGCAAGCAACGGGGTTTCGTCCCATACTTCACAGGCATATTTAAGTTTGCTTTTAGGCAGTTTGCTCTTGATCTGATTTGCGGTTATAACCCCAATCAGGTTGCGCTTGCCAAAAGGCACCTTTATTCTAGCTCCAATCTTCAACCGGGAGATTGGGGTATCCTTAGGCGGCAGGTAGTCGAATTCCTTAAAAAGAGGAACTGGTAACGCTACCCTAAGGTGCATTAAGCACTAGTCCAAAGCAAGGCCGGTCTGATCAGCGGTACAGGAAGTGGGGCTAACATCAGCACTAACTTCAGTCTTACAATCCCAACGAACGGAAATCCCGGAACTTACTCCGGTTAACAGAATTTTCTTCTCTGCCAAATCCGCGGTAATCGCGGGATTATCGGTTTTAGATTTAAATTCTATCAATATCTTATTAGCCTTGGTGCTAGTTTGTTTAACATATTCGCCGTTCACATCAGTCGCAATTGGAATCTCTCCGGTGGCACTTGCGGTATTATCAGGAAAATCACCGTGCTTGGCAATGTACTGGCTAATCGCGGCTTTCATGGTATTGCCTAAATTTAAACCCTCAGTCATTTGCGCCTTGCTTATATTACCTGCCGACATGGATTGCAAAGCCATAACAGCCAGGATTCCCAGGATGGCTAACACTATAATTAGTTCAATTAAAGTAAACCCCTGTACGCTTTTATTATTATTCATAATCATTTTTTATTAATAGTTGTAGGACGGCTAAGAATAACATAAAACTTGGAGGAATCTATTCTAATTTGTGGCAGAAACAAAATTCTAAAGCATGATATTATTTTTAAGTTTAAAGCATGTGATCTACTATGCCACTTACTATTGTCCTTGTTGGCAGACCAAACGTAGGAAAATCCACCCTTTTTAACCGTCTTACTAAATCACGAAACGCTTTAGTGGCGGATGAGCCAGGAGTTACTCGTGATCGGCAATATGGTATTGGACGGCTGGGAGTTCCTAAAAGTTGTGAGGCTTATTATGTGATTGACAGCGGTGGCATTACCGGTGAGACAAAAGGTCTTGCACCCCTTTTGGAATATCAGGTCATGCAGGCAACTGCAGAGGCTGAGGTGATCTTGTTTTTGGTTGATGGCAAAGAGGGTCTTACAATAACAGATGAGAACATAGCCAAACGCTTGCGTGAGTTTAGCGATAAAATCAAACTGGTTGTAAATAAAACTGAAGGTATGGAGATCACAAACGCCCTTGCTGATTTTTATCGCCTCGGCTTTGGCGAACCGTTAGCAATTGCAGCTGCGCATAATCAAGGAATAGAAGAATTAATTGCCAAAATTCTTGCACAACACCCTTTAGATAAACTTCCGGATATAGAAAGCAGCAAACACACCAAGGTTGCGGTTATCGGTAGGCCCAATGTTGGTAAATCTACCTTAATTAACCGACTGCTTGGTGAGGATAGATTATTAGCACTTGATATGCCAGGAACTACTCGTGATGCGATCGAAGTAGAGTTCACAACAAATAATAAAAACTATATCCTGGTTGATACTGCCGGCATAAGACGTAAAGGCAAAATAAAAACCACGGTTGAAAAATTTAGTGTCATTAAAGCTATGCAGGCAGTTAACCAATCACAGGTGGTGATATTGGTTATTGATGCCCGTGAAGGTTTTACCGATCAGGACTCTGGTTTGTTAAGTCTGGTGCTTGGCGCCGGCAAACCCCTGGTAATTGCTATGAATAAATGGGATGGCATGGAACCTTACCAACACCAGATTACAAAATCAGAACTTGAGCGGCGTCTGCATTTTGTTGATTATATTCCGATACATTTTATCTCGGCTTTGCATGGCTCCGGTATCAAAGATATGTTTAGCGCGGCAGACAAAGTATATAAAACTTCTTTACGCCGGATATCTACTAATAAACTTACTAAGGCACTGGAACAGACAGTAAAAAAGCATCCGCCGCCATTGATACATGGGCATAGAATCAAGCTGCGCTACGCCCACCAAGGCGGGCAAAACCCGCCTCTTATAATAATTCACGGCAATCAAACCGAAAAAATTGACAAGGCTTACAAGCGTTACCTGGAGAACTTCTTTCGCCAGGAATTTAAACTATATGGCACGCCGTTAAAACTAGAGTTTAAATCCACAAGCAATCCATATAAAGATAAAAAAAACAAGCTTAGCAAACGCCAAATCGCTAAAAAACGGCGGCTTAAGAAATTTGTGCGCAGGAAGAACTGATGTTACAGCTAAACACAACTAAGACCTCGCCCGCATATGCGGGAAAAGTAATACATCACGAATAGATGGAGAGTCAGTAAAAAGCATTACCAGGCGGTCAATGCCTATACCCTCTCCCGCGGTTGGTGGCATGGCATATTCCAAAGCCTCGATATAGTCCGCATCATAGTGCATGGCTTCTTCATCTCCCGTCTCTTTTTCCTGCAATTGCAATTTAAATCTTTCGGCTTGATCCTCATAGTCATTAAGTTCGGAAAAACCATTGGCAAGCTCCCGGCCGCCCACAAAAAATTCAAAACGATCAGCAACAAAGGGATTTTCATCATTACGTCTGGCAAGCGGTGATACCTCTGCCGGATATTCGGTGATAAAACTTGGCTCCATCAGCTTATGCTCTACTGTTTTTTCAAATATTTCTATTTGTACTTTACCCAAGCCAAAACTATCCTTAAGCTTAATATTTAGCTCTTTGGCATAGGCTCGTAATACCTCAAGATCAGCAATTTTATCTGCATCAAGCGCCGAATTAAAATGCAAAATGGCTTCTGTTACCGTAAATCTTGCAAAAGGCTTGGAAAAGTCATACTCTTTGCCTTCATAGTTGATTTTATAAGAACCCATAACATCCCTGGCCAGAGCGCGTATCAGATTCTCGGTTAAATCCATAAGATCAAGATAATCAGCATAAGCCTGATAAAACTCTACCATGGTAAATTCAGGATTGTGTCTGGCGGAAAGCCCTTCATTTCTAAAACTTCGGTTGATTTCATACACCTTTTCAAAGCCGCCAACAATCAAGCGCTTTAAAAACAGTTCCGGCGCGATACGCAAGTACAATTCCATGTCCAGCGCGTTGTGATAGGTAGCAAACGGCCTGGCAGTAGCACCACCTGGGATTACATGCATCATTGGCGTTTCAACTTCAAGAAAACCTTCGTTATTCAAAAAATCTCTTATATATTTGATTATTTGCGTACGCAGGATGAAAACCTCACGGCCTTTGGAGTTCATAATTAAATCAAGATAGCGCTTGCGATAACGCTCTTCAGTATCACTCAGACCGTGAAATTTTTCCGGCAATGGTCGCAGGGATTTAGTCAGAATCCTGAAATCCTCAAGACGCACTGACAACTCATCAGTTTTAGTTTTAAACAAAATTCCGATGCCGGCAACTATGTCCCCTACATCCCAGGTTTTGAACGATTCATATACTCCATCCGGCAAAGCGACTTTCTGTGCAAACACTTGAATTTTGCCGCTCATATCCTGCACAGTGGCAAAACTTGCCTTGCCCATAACTCTTTTTGCCACCATGCGCCCTGCTATTTTAACTTTGACCTTTTTCTCATCCAGCTCCTCTTTTTGCATGTCATCAAAGCTGTATGTAAATCAAAAGCTAACGCATCGCGCTTAAAATCATTGGGAAATGCCTGACCTAAATCTCTAAGCCTGGCTAGTTTCTTGCGTCTTTCGGATATTAGTTTATGTTCATCCCGGGCAGAGTCTAAGTCATTCATACATACCTGTTCTTCTGGCAAAAATTAATTGTAGCAGACAAAGCTTAATTAGTGCTTATTTTGCAAATTGTCTGGCTTTCATGTGGCTCAGCTAAAGAACAATAACTTGACTATCATCAAAACCAAAACCATATTCAACAATAACCTTATGGTCTTTTCACCCCGGGTTACTGATATATGAGCGCCAATCCAGCCGCCGACCGCATTACCTATAGCCAGAAATAATCCGGCAAGCCATACAAGATCAAGCCTGCCGGCGTAAACCACCAACGACACAATGGTAAACCCCAGAACAATCAAGACCTTATACATATTAACCCGAACCAGGTCAATATGCATTACTCTGTATAAAATGGGCATTATTATGAGTCCGACACCTATCTGAATCAAACCGCCATAAAAACCAACTGCAACCATTAGCCAATGCCCCCAAGCCTGTCTTTGTCTCGGGCTTAAATTAAATGCCGGTTTGGCCTTTGACTTGTCCCGTGCCATCAATAACATTGTTGCAATCATGACTCCTGCCAATAACCAGTTAAAACTATTGCCCCTGATTATCGTTCCGGCAAAAGCACCTGCTATGGCGCCGGGAATAGTACAGGCGGTTAATGTGAGTCCTAATCTGAAATCAGAATAACCTCTGCTATGAAAGGAGGAAACCGCTGACACATTTTGTGCCAGGATGGCAATGCGGTTGGTACCATTTGCCACCTCCCCCGGCATGCCTAAAAATATCATGGTTGGCACTGTCAGTAAGGAACCACCACCTGCCATAACATTCAAATAACCGGCAATAACTCCTATGGGCAGAAGCAAAAGGTATATCAGATCAGTTTCAAACACCAAACTTTTAAAGACTATTGCAGTCTGTGGACTTTATACCCACTGTTTTTCAACTTGCTGATAATACTGCTACGCCCAATCAAATGCGCCTGCCCTACTACTACCATAGTAGTCTGGCGTTTGCTTAGATATGCTTTGATTTTTGGATACCAAAGACTATTGCGTTTTACAATCAAACTGTCATACATTAGATTACTGGTCGAATCAGACACTATTTTTGCTGTTTTGGCAGTATTTCCACTCATCCAGGATGCCAGCAAGTCTCCATCTTTTCTGATTCTCCTGGATCCTGTCGCTCGAGCGTTTAATGTTTGCTTTAAGTTTTTTATTTGTATGCTCAAAGGCTCTGCAGCCAGGCTTTTTATTTGTTGATATGAAGTTTCCAGACCGGATACTTTCATGCCTTTGCGCCTGGCTGCATCATATAACAACTGATCCACTCCATAATTAATCTTCTTTTTACCAAACAAAGAATTAACAACCATGGAGAAAAACCACGGCTGCATTCTACTGGCCTTATATTCATCCAGCCCAAGACCTCTTACAATCCGCTTAAACTTTGCATATTCATGCTTGGTAAGATAATTGCCGATAATCTTGCCCCGCGGCAGATAACCAAACTTGCGTTCAATTACACTGAAAGTTTGTTGGTTTGTAGAACCAGGCACATTTTCCAATACCAGTTCATCCGCCCTATAAAAGGCTTGCTTGATTTTTAAGCTATACCATTTCACCTTAGGCGGCAAACTGTGAATTGAGCCAAACAGATACATTGTGCTATTGCCGGCAACAACTTTCCACAAGGCAGGGAATGAATTAATCCCCACACCGGATGATTGCAGCCTTAACTGGCTGCAGGCTGCAAGAAACAGACTTAAGACCAATATCTGTAGTTTTTTAACTGTAGCCACTTTATCCATACCACTTCCTGGCGTTATAAAACATCCGCATCCAGGGACCGTCTTCACCCCATTCTTGCGGATGCCAGGAGTTAGTAACAGTGCGAAAAACTCTTTCCGGGTGAGGCATCATTATGGTAACTTTGCCGTCGTCACTGCAAAAACCAGTCAAACCCTGCTCTGAACCATTGGGATTGGCAGGATAAGTTTTAGCTGGTTTGCCGTAATTATCCACATAGCGTACCGCTGCTGTAGCTGGTGTTTGCTGCGCCAGAAACTCAACTTTGCCTTCGCCATGAGCCACTGCCACCGGAATCCTGCTGCCTGCCATATCCGCCAAAAATGCTGAGGGTGATTCCATAATCTCTACTAAAGAAAATCTGGCTTCAAACTGGGCTGACAAATTATGCGCAAAGCCTGGAAAACCCGAACCGCCCGGGATAATATTCCTTAAACCCGCCAACATCTGGCAACCATTACAAACCCCAAGGGTTAGAGTGTCGGCACGGTTAAAAAACTTTATAAATTCAGCCCGCACCCTGGCATGGAACAATACGGATTTGCCCCAGCCCTGGCCTGCCCCTAACACATCACCGTAGAAAAACCCGCCACAAGCGGCAATTAATTTAAAATTACCCAAAGTAACATTGGCATTTATCAAGTCACTCATGTGAACATCCACGCATTCAAACCCGGCGCGCGTAAAAGCCGCGGCCATTTCCACTTGGCCATTTACTCCTTGTTCTCGCAATATTGCTGCTTTGGGTCTGGCGCCAATGTTTATCATGCTGGCAGCAGGGTTTTCATTCATGGCAAATTCGGTATTTATTGGCATGTCCGGATAGTCCTGGTCCAGCAATAGATCGAACTCCTCTTTGGCAGTTTGCGGGTTATCTCTTAGAGCTTGCATATGATATGAAGTCTCAGACCAGGCACGCTCAAGTATAAATCTTTCCTCTGTGAACAAAACCTTGCCCTGGTTTCTGATAATAACTTTATCATCGGTACGCACCCTGGAAACCTCCAGCAATAAATCTCCTAGGCCTTCAGCAGTAAAACTATCTGTTACCGGCGCCAGGTCAGATTTTCTTATTTGCAAAACAATTCCCGCCTCTTCATTAAACAAACCGGCGATACAATCCCTGGTATTTAAGTTTATTTCAAGACCGGTACGTGCGGCAAAAGCCATTTCCAAAAGACTTGCCAGCAAACCACCATCGGAGCGATCGTGCAACGCCAATATTTTATTGTCCTGGTTTAACTTCTGTATTACCTCAAACAACGACTTTAGCAAATCGGCAGTCAGATCAGGCGGTTCACCGCCAAGTTTTTTATAAACCTGGGCCAAAGCCGAACCACCCATGCGGTTTTGCCCTTTGCCCAAATCTACCAATAACAATATCGTATCGACATCCCGCATTAACACCGGAGTAAGAGTTTTACGCACATCCTGACATGGAGCAAAGGTGCTGATAACCAAAGACAAAGGTGCGGTTACAGATTTTTCCTTGCCATTATCAGCCCAAGAACTTTGCATTGACATGGAGTCTTTACCAACCGGAATACAAAGATCAAGCTCCTGCGCGAATTTAGACACTGCCTCTACTGTTTCATATAAAACCACATCCTCCCCCGGCGCACCGGCAGCCGCCATCCAGTTGGCTGACAGTTTTACTTTATCCAGGGTTTTGATTTTAGCCGCCATAATATTGGTTATGGCCTCAGCAATAGCCATTCGACCAGAAGCCGGGCCTGATAATAATGCCAGCGGACTTTTTTCGCCTAATGCTACCGCCTCTCCGGCAGATCCATCATAATCGTTCACTGTAACTGCAACATCCGCTACCGGCACCTGATATGGCCCTACCATTTGATCTCGCGCCACCTGCCCGGTAATTGATCTGTCGCCTATACTGATTAAAAAAGTCTTTTTGGCGACAGTCGGCAATCGTAATACTTTGCTTATCGCCTCTGACAAATCAATATCCGTCGTGACAAATTCCCCGCGAACCGCCGGCATAGAAGTAACATTGCGCAACATCTTCGGTGGTTTACCAAATAACAGATCCATAGGCAAATCAATAGGTGTATTGGCAAAATGCTCATCAGTCACTTCAAGATGTTCGGCTTGCGTGGCATCTCCCAAAATCGCATAGGGACAACGTTCGCGTTTGCAGATTTCAATAAATTGCGGCATGCTCTCAGGATCTACGGCTATTATGTAGCGCTCCTGAGCCTCATTGCACCAAATGGCCATAGGCGACATGCCAGGCTCGACACTTGGCACCTTGCGTAGTTCAAAACTCCCGCCCTTATTACAATCATGTACTATTTCCGGAACCGCGTTAGACAAGCCCCCTGCTCCCACATCATGAATTGAGACAACAGGATTAGCGGAGCCTAACTGCCAACAACGATCAATCACTTCCTGCGCCCGTCGTTCCATTTCCGGGTTGCCGCGCTGTACCGAAGCAAAATCAAGATCCTCACAACTTTGTCCGCTGCTCATGGACGATGCCGCCCCGCCGCCAAGACCGATATGCATGGCCGGACCTCCCAGAACTATTATTTTGGCTCCGGTCGCAATCTGATTTTTATTCACATGCTCATTTTTAATATTGCCCCAGCCGGCCGATAACATTATAGGCTTGTGATAACCACGGACTCCATATGTTGTGGCTTGTTCGAATGTCCGAAAATAACCACCCAGTACCGGACGGCCAAATTCATTATTAAACGCGGCAGCGCCAATTGGCGCCTCCAGCATAATGTCCAGAGCAGAAGCAATTCTATCCGACTTGCCATAATTCTCCTCCCAATCATGGCTAAATCCAGGTAACTTGAGATTTGACACCGAATATCCTGCCATCCCGCCCTTGGGTTTGGCTCCACGCCCGGTCGCACCGCAGTCTCTAATTTCACCGCCAGCGCCAGTAGCAGCTCCCGGAAACGGTGATATGGCAGTAGGATGATTATGAGTTTCCGCCTTATATACTATGTGGTTATCCTCCTTTTTTGCCCGATAAACATTTTTGACAGGAAAGAACCTGTTAGCTTTATATCCTGCAATAACCGCCGCGTTGTCCTTGTAGGCTGACAGCACCTCTTTGGAATAATTTTTGTAGGTCGCTTTTACCATGGCAAAAAGGCTATATGGTTTTTCCTTGCCGTCAATAACCCAGTCAGCATTGAATATCTTGTGGCGGCAATGCTCGGAATTCGCCTGGGCAAACATCATTAATTCAACATCCGTAGGGTTACGCTTAAGTTCACTAAACCCCTGTAGCAAATAATCTATTTCATCCGCAGCCAAAGCTAGACCCAATTGTTCGTTTGCTGCAAGCAAGGCTTTTTTGCCATCTTGCAAAATTTTTATGCTTTGCAGTAGTTCTGGAGTATGCCTGGTAAATAGCTTGTCAGCAGCATAAATATCGTCAATGACGGTTTCTGTCATACGGTCATGGATAAAAGGCTTTATTTGCGCTAAATCAAAATCAGACTTTAATTCAACAGCATAGGCAACCCCACGCTCTATCCGCTTTATTTTTTCAAGACCGCATTGGCGCATGATGTCAGTAGCCTTGCTGGACCAGGGAGATATAGTGCCAAATCTTGGCACCACCCACACCGAAAATCTGCCATCTGGCAGTTTATCCTGCACACCCAGTATTTCCTCAAGTCGTAGCTGCTCTTTTTTGGAAAAAGCAGAATCAACATCTACAAAATACACAAACTTTGCCAGCAATGTTGTTATTTCACCCTGCAGGTTACTTTCAAGTTTTTGCTTTAGCTGCTCAAGCTTAAATTCACTTAAAGCCGAAGAGCCGTGGTGGATAATCATTTCTACTGCAAGTGTCGCAAAGCTGAATATTATAACTTAGGGATGGTTCACAAGCCCTCGAGAAGTTGCAAAATAGGGTATTATATCTTGCAAATTATTATTAAGTACCTAAATGCCAAATGAATAACGCTTTGAAAATAATCCTGGTGGATGAGAACACCGGGCGTTCTGCAATTTTGCGCCGGGCCCTGCAGGATGCGGGACATGAAGTTATCTGCAGAATGGAATCAAGTAAAGACCTGATCAATAGTAATGAAGTAACCCATGCCGATACGATAATTCTTAATACGGATATTCCGGATGATGAGATTTTCTCCAACCTGAACACTATCAACCTTACCAAACCCAAACCTATAGTTATGTTTACTGATGAAAGCAACAGCACCATGGCAAACGATGCGGTTAAATCCGGAGTCAATGCTTACATTGTGGACGGTCTGGAGGAAAAAAGAGTTCAGGGCATAATAGATATTGCGATTGCAAGATTTCGGGAATTTCAGGCTTTGAAAGATGAACTTGACAGCACTCGTACTAAACTAAATGAACGTAAAATTGTAGAAAAAGCCAAAGGGATTTTAATGCAGAAAAATTCCATGAGCGAAGATGAAGCCTATAATGCTTTGAGAAAAATGGCTATGGATAAAAATACGAAAATATTCGAAATTGCGAAAAATGTTATTGAAGTTGTAGATTTATTGAGTTAGTATACCAAACACTTGCCAAAGGCGGCAGGTAATGTGTAAAAGTCTTTTTATGCTCCAATCAAAGTAGATAAAGTTTAAAGTCATTCAGTAACGACACTGAATGTTTAATGGTAACGATGCCCATAGGTTCAAAAAACCTGTGGGTTTTTTATGGAGAAAACATATGAAAATGATTACGGCCATTATCAAGCCATTTAAAGTTGATGATGTACGAGAAGCCTTGGCCGAAGTTGGGGTAAGTGGAATCACCACTACTGAAGTCAAAGGGTTTGGCCGCCAAAAGGGCCATACCGAGTTATATCGCGGCGCAGAATACAAGATAGATTTTCTGCCAAAAGTAAAAATTGAAGTAGCGGTTACCGATGCCATAGCCGACCAGGCTGTTGAGTCTATACAAAAAAGTGCCAATACCGGCAAAATCGGTGACGGCAAAATCTTTGTTTCAGAGCTGGCTGATGTAATCAGGATCCGTACCGGTGAAACCGGCGACAGTGCTATTTGATATTTGGAGATTATTATGGAAAACAATATTTTTGAGCTGCAATACGCTTTAGATACTTTTTATTTTTTAGTCTGCGGGGCCTTGGTAATGTGGATGGCTGCCGGTTTTGCCATGCTGGAAGCCGGCCTGGTAAGATCTAAAAACACTGCGGAAATTCTCACTAAAAACATAGTGTTGTTCGCCATAGCCTGCAGCGCTTACCTGATCGTAGGTTATGACATCATGTATGATGGCGGCCTGTTGGTAAAAGACATAGCCTTGGATGGGGCGGATTCTGCTGACAAGCTGACTGCTAGTGTATTGCAAGAGTCAAAGAGCAATGGTTTTGCTGGTGATTCGGTATATGCCAATGCTTCTGACTTTTTCTTCCAGGTGGTATTCGTGGCAACTGCCATGTCTATCATTTCCGGCGCAGTGGCAGAGAGGATGAAACTTTGGGCTTTTATGCTGTTTGCGCTGGTCATGACCGCCTTTATCTATCCATTGGAAGGTTCCTGGACCTGGGGTGGCAAATCAGTATTTGGTCTGTATAGTTTAGGCGATCTTAATTTTTCCGACTTTGCCGGCTCCGGCATAGTACACATGGCGGGGGCTGCAGCGGCTTTGGCGGGAGTTTTACTGCTTGGAGCCAGAAAAGGTAAATATGCAAAAGACGGTTCAATTAACGCAATTCCGGGCGCCAATCTTCCGCTTGCTACCTTGGGTACGTTTATTTTATGGATGGGCTGGTTTGGTTTTAACGGCGGTTCGGTGTTAAAACTCGGCGATATCGCAAGTGCTAACTCGGTGGCCATGGTATTTTTGAATACCAATGCCGCTGCTGCAGGCGGAGTAATATTGGCCATTGTGATTGCCCGGCTATGGTTCGGCAAGGCTGATCTGACCATGGCGCTAAACGGAGCTCTGGCCGGGTTGGTTGCGATTACCGCCGAACCTTCGACTCCCTCTCCTTTAGCCGCAAGTTTGATTGGCGCTACAGGCGGCGCTTTGGTGGTAGTTTCAATTGTCTTTCTGGACAAGCTGAAAATTGATGATCCGGTAGGAGCCATCTCTGTTCATGGCGTGGTCGGACTGTGGGGCCTGCTAGCGGTGCCGCTGACCAAGTCAGATGCATCATTTATCGGGCAGCTTGCAGGAGCCGCCACCATTTTTGCCTGGGTATTTATAGCAAGTTTGCTTACCTGGTCTGTGATCAAAATGATTATGGGCATAAGGGTCAGCGAGGAAGAGGAATACGAAGGCGTGGATATTGGCGAGTGCGGGCTTGAGGCTTATCCTGAATTTACTAATAGTTAGGAGTTTATTATGAAAAAAATTATTTTTATGATGTTATTTGCGTCTGTAAACGCATATGCCGAATTTTCGGCAAATATTGGGGCAACCAGTAATTACGTATGGCGCGGCGTTACACAAACTGATGACTCTGCCGCAGTTCAAGGCGGAGTTGATTACAGCCATGCTTCAGGGTTTTATATAGGCACCTGGGCATCAAACATAGACTGGGGCGGTGCTGATAATAAAGGAACCGAGGTGGATGTGTATCTGGGCCTGGCAAAAGAACTGGGTGATTTTAGTTATGATGCGGGAGCAAACAGGTATATTTATCCTGATTCAAATCATAAGGATGCTGATTTTACTGAAATCTATGCAAAATTAGGCTATAAAAATGTTAGCGGCGGCATAGCTTATACGGTTGATGGCGATGCTGCTGATGATGAGGTTTTCAGTAAAGGCGATCTGTATTATCACTTGGGGCTTGACTTTGACCTAAATAAAAAGTGGGGTCTGGGTTTTGTATTAGGTCACTATGATTTTGACACCCCGAACAATTCTTCAGACTACGCCCACGGGAGAGTAAATTTAACCAGGAAAACTGAAAACCACGGTGATTTTACTTTCAGCATTTCCATTGCCGAAGAAGAGTCAGGCAGTGATGATGCGCTGGTGTTCGTGTCCTGGAACAAAACGTTCTGACAAGCATGTAAAGGACCCCAAGTTTAAACTTGGGGTCTATGGCTTGCCAAATACTGATAAAAAACACTTGAAAAAATAAAAAAAATGTTTAAAGTGATAATAGTATTTTTCACAGGAGACAAAATATGAGAAAGAAGTGGGTAAAACCGGAACTGGTAAATATACTGACCGTGGGGGGGGGGGAAGGGCGCGACAGGGGTTGAGAGGGTGTCAAAAACACTTAATTACCCCACAGGAGTAACTAATACTCTCCATCTAAACACCACGTTGTTCAATACAAATGTGTTACATGCAAAAAACACAACAAAGGGTCACGCAATTAGTGGAAAAATTAGTAAAACTGTAGGCATAGGACGCCACTACCACTTCGCAAGCACACCTGCATCAAAACAAAGTGGCCCCTCATGATTGTCTAACGATAAATGACCGCCATAGACCGGGGTGAGTCGCTCCTAACAAAATCTCCCACAAGTCGTACTCGACCAGTTTGCTGCGAAAGGCGGCAGAACTTACGAAACAACAAACCATGGTACAGGCTTTGTGATCCAGATCAGCTGTAGAAACAATAAGTTTTAGTTGGGTTGTGAATAATTTTTACTTTAACTCATTTTAACATTGATAAAATGTATCTTATAGGATACCATCAGTTATATGGAATACGAAATTGAAACCACTAATGAATTTGATAAATGGCTTTCAAATCAAGAAAAATCCGTAATTAGCCGAATTAAAGCTCGTATATTCAGAGTAAGTAACGGCAACTTTGGCGATTACAAACAAATATCAGATGATATTTTTGAATTGCGCTTTTTCTTTGGTTCCGCTTATCGTATCTATTACACATTTAAAGATGACAAAATTGTTGTCTTGCTGACCGGAGGTATAAAATCCAGTCAATCTAAAGACATCAAAAAAACCAGTAAACTATTACAGGAGTTAAATTATGACTAAAACCAAACCTTTTGACTTTAGCGAACATATCGACACCCCTGAAGATGCTGCTGAATATCTACAGATCATGCTTGATGAAAATGGCACTGACGGCTTCTATGCCGCATTAGGGCATATTGCAAAATCAAAAAGCATGAGCAAAATAGCTGTTCAGGCCAATGTAGGGCGTGAGAGCCTTTATAAATCGCTATCAAACAATGGTAACCCTCAATTTGTTACCATCAAAAAAGTCCTCGATACACTAGGAATAGAAATTAAATTTAAAGCTGCATGAAAATAACAGACTACTTGGCTATAATTTTAGAGCTTCCTGGGCTGTATCGCAGATGGTGAAACTCCAGATGAAGCCCTAAAAAAATAGAAGACAGCAAAGATATGCGTATTTCTAACTCGTTGCACGCAAAGTTAGCCATAGGCCACCACAATTTCTAAAACAAAACACTCTCAACATCCTCCGGCTTAATTTTGTTAATAAAAGCATCTTGCCAATCGGCGCCAAACCGCTTTTGGGTCATTTCCAGAATAATATAATCAGCTGCAAGCTTGCTGTCTGGCTCTAACCTTGCAAGACCTTGCAAACAGGAAGGGCAAGTTGTTAGAACCTTGTCGGTTGCCAGATTCTTTATGTTATTTCCCAGCTCCTCTAACTTTCTAAATTTTACCTGCGTGGAAATATCAGGCCGTGTTAAGGCCAAAGTCCCCGCTTCACCGCAGCATCTATCCGTTAGTTCTACTTTAGCATTTAATAGTCTTGCAGCCATATTAACCGGATTATGCTTTTTGTCCGGGCTATGGCACGGATCATGTAACAAATAATTATTTCGGCTCGTATCAACCTGCACATTTTTTTCCAGTAAAAACTCGTGAATGTCCAAAAGCTCCGCCTGCGGGAATAGTTTGTCAAGTTCATACTCTAAAAGCTGAGCAAGACAAGTGCCGCACGAAACTATTACCTTGCTGATTTTGATAAACCCAAGTGCTTTGGCCATTCTGTGCAGCAATACCATATTGTCAGTGATTATTTTTTTGCCGCGATTCCGGTCACCGCTGGCAATTTGCGGGTAACCGCAGCACAAATACCCCGGCGGAATTACCGTCTGCACGTTTAAATGATATAACCAGGCAAGAACGCCAAGACCTATATCACTGTACAAACGCTCCGAGCCGCAACCTGGAAAATAAAATACCGTCTCGGCGGATTCATCACAGGTCTTATGATTTCTTATTATAGGTATATTGTCTTTGACCGCGACCGGCAAAAGTCCTCTTAGCGGTTTTTTCGGCAAGCCTCCCGGCATGGGGTATTGCATAAAGCTTACTATTTGCTGCCTGCCTGTAGTGCCGCCGGTAGTGTGCGGCAGAGTTTTTTTAAGGCTGAAAAATTTACTCAACTGCCTTTGTGCCGCGTAGGAAAATTTAATCATTATTTTTCTTAGAAAATTAATCAACCTGGCATCATTAACAGTTAAAAACAACATGGAGAAAAAATTCCCCGGGTTGAACTTCCTTTTGCCCTGCTTTTTAAGTATATGACGAATCAGCATGGTTACATCGCCATAGTCAATATTGACCGGACATGGCTCAAGGCAACGATGGCATACCGCGCAGTGATCCGAGATATCGTTAAGTTCGGAAAAATGGCTTAAGGCAATTCCGCGCCTGGTTTGTTCCTCATAGAGAAAAGCCTCAATTAACAAGCCCGAGGCCAAAATTTTGTTACGCGGCGAGTAGAGAAGACCGACCCTTGGTGCGTGAGTTGAGCAGTGAGGTTTGCATTTGCCGCACCTTAAACAATCTTTAATTGCGGCATTTAATAGTCCAAGCTCGCTTGCCTCCAGCAAAATTGCTTCCAGCTCCAGCAGACGAAATGAAGGCGTATAGGCGTTTGCCAGATCATTATCAGCACTTAGCTTGCCTCGATTGAAGTTTGCATTCTTATCAATTTCTTGTTTATAGCGTTGAAAATTATTTATATTTTCTTGGCTTAAATATTTAATTTTGGTAAGGCCTATCCCATGCTCTCCGGAAACGGCGCCGCCTAACTCTTTAGTTTTTAACATTATTCGATCTACTATCTTGTCCACTTCCTTAAGCATCTTATAATCGTTTGAGTGCACCGGTATGTTGGTATGAACATTGCCATCTCCGGCATGCATGTGAGTTGCGACAAAAATTCGCCGGTTTCTTATTTTCGCATGTTGTTTTAACAAGGACTTTCTAAGCTCAACCCATTCATTACCATTTAAAATATCGTCTATTGCCGTTTGAACTTCGTCGCGCAACGAAATTGTAAGTTTTTTTTGTTGCAGCAACCTGAACACGGTGCCGCCGTCCGACGCCCGGTCAAGATCCGCAAGAAGTCCCTGCCATTTGGCGTAGGTTAGTGCGAGCCGGTTAAGAGCCTGATTTAGTTTGTCTTGACGAATAGAGGCTAACTCGTCATCCTCCTGGCAATTGCCAAACTCTGCTTTAATAAGGTTTTGGTAGGCCTTAATTATTTCAAGCTTGTTGCTGATAGATTGTTCCACATTTATGCGTTCAATTTCATCCGCATACTCCGCAAGCCTGGCAAGAGGTATAACCACATCTTCATTAACCTTAAAGGCGTTGGTGTGGGCCGCAATGGCAGCGGTTTTTTTTCTATCGGCCCAGAACGCCGCCCTGGCCTCAGGGTTTGTGGCGACAAATCCTATCGCATCAATTTTTTTGCCAAATGCAATTATTTTATCAATTACGGTTTTAACGCCCGACTCACTCTCGCCGGATATATCAGCCAACAACAACATATGCGGCAATTCGGAGCGAGAAGACTTAGTGCTATAACCAACTGCCTTGATGTAGCGATTATCCAGATGTTCCAGCCCAATGAGGTTGACCTTGGGGTTTTTATCCGCCAGCCTGATGATTTCGATAATCGCCGGTACGGATTTATGCATGTCAGGGTCAAAAAATTCAAGGCATAAAGTCTGCGTATGTTTTGGCTTTGGATGCAAAATAAACCTGGCTGATGTGATAATTCCATCACAACCTTCCTTTTGCAACCCGGGCAATTTACCTAATAGTTTATTTGTCACATCTTTGCCTATTCCAGGCTTTCTGACATCTTCTGCCTTTAAGCTTATTGTTTTTCCCTCTCCACTAGACTTGCCTTGCGAATCTACTGGCTCAACTATAAATTTTGCTTCCGGCACATGATGGATTTTGCCAAGATTATGCGCAAGACGCTTTATTTGATATAATTTTCCATCCGGCAATACCATTTTCCAGGACGCAAGATTATCCAGGGTTGTGCCCCAACGTAAGGCCTTTTTGCCTCCGGCATTCATCGCAATATTGCCGCCTATGGTGGATGAGTCCTGGGATGTCGGATCAACGGCAAAAATCAAATTTGCTTTTGCGGCTGCATCTCGCACAGTGGAGGTTATCGCCCCGGCGCCTGCTTCAATAACGTTTGTTTTAGTTTTAAGCCCTGGCAGACACTCGGCTTTGACAGCATGTACCAAATCAAGTTTTTCGGTGTTAATTACTACTGATTTGTCCGTAAGCGGCACAGCGCCGCCGGTGTAACCGGTGCCTCCGCCGCGAGGAATAATGTTTATATCAAGTTTAAGACACTCTCGCACCAGCTTAACGGTTTCTTTTTCAGTCTCCGGTGTTAAAACCACACAGGGGTATTCAACCCGCCAGTCTGAAGCATCAGTAACATGCGAGACTCTTGACATACCATCAAACAATATATTTTTTCTATGGGTATGTTTTATCATACGCTTTAGCAAAACTTTACGCATGCGTTGCTGGTCTATAAGCCAGTTTTTAAACTCTTCTGTAGCAGTTTTGGCATTCTTTATTAGTGCCAAGGCATCTTGATTGTCATCGGCTCGTTGCTGAATTTGTTCTAATTTAACCGTAAGCGAATTATAAAATTCATCTCGCCGCCTGGGGTTTGAAAAAAGATCATCCTGGATATAGGGATTACGCTTTATAACCCACATATCACCTAGCATCGCAAACAGCATTCTGGCCGAACGACCAGTGCGACGCTGTGAACGTAGCTTATTTAATAACAACCATGCTTTCTCACCTAACAACCTCGTTACAATTTCCCGATCAGAAAACGAAGTGTAGTTATAGGGAATTTCCCGGATATTGGCACTCATGGATTAACCTGGGACTTGGCTTACAATCTGCAAGGTTGGTATTGTAACAAAAGGTTTTGGCCAGACTGTATAATTGCATCAATTTAGCCTCAGGTTTGCCGGATGAAAAGTTTATGGAATGAAAAAGTCGCGGCCAAATTTTTAGATGACCCGCTGGCTCTTAGGGTATATAGCTCAAGACTACTGGGCCAGGAACCTGCTCTGGTGCTGCACGGCGGGGGTAATACTTCAGTAAAATTAACTCGAAATAATCTTTTTGGCGAACCGGAAGAGTTGTTATATGTAAAGGGTAGCGGCTGGGATCTTGCAACTATAGAGACTGCTGGTTTTGCTCCGGTTAGAATAGCAACGCTAAAAAAAATGGCGCAGTTACCACAATTAAGTGACATTGACATGGTGCGGGAACAACGTACAGCTATGTTAGACCCTGGAGCGCCTAACCCTTCCGTTGAGGCAATCTTGCATGCGATCATACCTTTTCGGTATGTTGACCATACCCATGCTGATGCCATAGTAACTATCAGCAACACCGTAGATGGAAAACAACGTATTCACAAAATATACGGAGATAAGGTTTTAATAATTCCATATGTGATGCCGGGTTTTATTCTGGCTAAAGAGATTTTCAGACAAACTCAAAATATTGATTGGCAACAACCGGATGGAATCATCTTGCTCAATCATGGAGTTTTCACTTTCAGTGATAGCGCTGAGGAAAGCTATGAAAAAATGCTAATGCTGGTAACTAAAGCGGAAAAATATCTAAAAGCACAAAACACTGCTATAAAACCTGCCCCAACCGAGGCCAAAACTGATTTACTTAAATTAGCCGCGATCCGCAAAAAAATTTGCGAAGTTAGAGAAACTGCCATGCTGGCGAAAATGGATAAATCATCCCAGGCGCTTCACTTTGCTAATCTAAAAAATGTTAAGTCCCTGGCAACCAGAGGCCCTCTAACCCCGGATCATGTAATTCGTACCAAACCAACCCCGGTGGTATTTAATACTGATCCTGTCGCGGATATAGATAATTATGTTGACGAATATACGGATTATTTTAACTCCCATGTCAAAGATCAGGATCTTGTGTGTTTAAACCCCGCGCCATGTTGGGCGGTTTGGCCGCAATACGGGCTTATATCCTTTGGGCGCAGCGATAATGAAGCCAGAATTATTTCTGACATAAAAAATCATACTATCAGGGCCATCCAGATTGCAGAAAAATTAGGCGGTTGGCAGGCTTTGCCTAAAGAGGACATTTTTGCTCTGGAATATTGGGAACTAGAACAAGCGAAACTTAAAAGCAAAAAAATACCAAAATCATTACAAGGCAAAGTTGCGCTGGTCACCGGAGCTGCCGGCGGCATTGGCATGGCTTGTGCAAAAGCCTTACATGCAGCGGGGGCCGCAGTTGTCGCTCTTGACATAAACCCTGAAGTTGCCAACATTTTCAGCCATAACGACATTTTGGGTTTAAAGTGTGATGTTACAAACCCAGAAGCTATTGCAAATGCCCTGCAAGCAGTTATCTTACAATTCGGCGGGCTGGATATTCTAGTCAGTAATGCCGGAATTTTTCCTGCCAGCATGACAATCGAAGATATGAATCCTGATGCCTGGGATAAAAGTCTTAATATTAACTTAAGCAGCCATCAACGACTATTACATGCATGTACGCCTTACCTAAAACTTGGAATCGATCCTACGGTTATTATGTTGGCCTCAAAAAATGTCCCGGCACCAGGCCCCGGAGCTGCGGCTTATTCGGTCGCCAAGGCCGGACAGACCCAATTAGCCCGGGTAGCCGCTTTGGAACTTGGCACTCACGGCATACGAGTAAACATCATCCACCCTAATGCCGTATTTGATACCGAAATCTGGTCTACAGAAATTTTGACCAAAAGGGCCAAACACTACAATTTAAGCATTGCGGAATATAAAACTAACAATATTCTGCGCACGGAAATTACTTCCCAGGATGTGGCTAATTTGGTGTGCGCTATGGTAGGCCCGGTTTTTGCCAAAACTACAGGAGCACAAGTTCCAATTGATGGTGGGAATGAAAGAGTTATTTAAACCGCTATATAGCAGTTGCGGGTGATTGTTAAAGTCATGTTAAGGAACTATTACAGATTTTTGTATCAACTCATCTTCCCCAAGCCCCACTAGCTCATGTGGAAACACTATCCATTTATCAGTAGTGCGAAGATAAAAATCAGGTTTTATCCTGGTTTTATTATTATCTGGCTTATACCAGGGGGTAGCGATTAGAATTTTATATTCATATTCATTGTTAATCACATTTATCAAGGTTTGAATACTTAAACCGGTGTCAAAAACATCATCCACCAATAAAATTGTGTCGGTTTTGCTTGCCAGCGTTAAAAATTCCTCAACCCCTCTTAGCTTGATTTTTTTATCTTGCTCTGCAATCCCCGTATAAGATATGGATTGAACTACAAAATGCTCGGCTGTGTGCCCGGTATAACAAAAATATTCATGCACGGCAATTGCAACCGGCGTACCACCGCGCCAAACTCCAAGTATCCAGTCGGGCCTAAAACCTGATGCACGGATTTTTTTTGCCAACAAAAACGAATCTTGCAAAAGGCCGTCGGCGCTTAAAAACATCTTGTCCATTTACCTTAAGCGCTCGCCAGTTGCCGCAACGTAAATCTTGCTTGGCTGACCTTTTATTATAGTATTGCCCGGAACAATCAAATCAACATCTAACAAAGCCTTTCTAACTTTAATCGCACTATCCAATGCCGCCCGCGAACTGATGTTTGCGCTGGTAGAAACAATTGCGTAACCTAAAGCATCACAAATAGCTTTTACTACCGGATGTTTGCTGACCCTTACAACCACAGTTGGATGTGCGCCGCGAATCCACTCAGGGCATAGAACCGAGCCCGTAAGCGCCCAGCTTACAGACCCAGGCCAAGTTTTAAGCACCTGCTGCCAACGATTTTGCGCCGGTTTGATGATATATGGGCTTAATTGATTTAAGTTTGAAGCAATTAAAATTAATCCTTTACTTACGCCCCGCTTTTTAATTTGCAGTATTTTGCTAACCGCATAATAATCAAGCGGATCACAGCCCAAGCCAAAAACTCCCTCAGTCGGATAAGCAATAACTCCCCCACTGTCAACCACTCGCCTTAATGTTGCTAATTGATGTCTGGTCACAAATATTAGACTGCGACCTTAGCCTTGATATGCGGATGCGATTTATAATTTAGAATTGCAAAATCCTCATATTCAAAGTCAAATAAGTCCTTAACCTCAAGGTTAATTTTTAATTCAGGCAAAGAATATGGTGCTCTTGCAAGTTGCTCCCTGGCTTGTGTAAGGTGGTTTAAATATAAATGCGCATCACCCAGGGTGTGTACAAAATCACCTGGAGCAAGATTGGTTACCTGTGCCATCATCATGGTCAAAAGCGCATATGAGGCAATATTAAAAGGCACTCCAAGAAAAATATCCGCGCTTCTTTGATACAACTGGCAGGATAACTTGCCATCTGCCACATAAAACTGAAAAAAAGCATGGCAAGGCGGTAAAGCCATTTTTTCAATTTCACCCACATTCCAGGCTGAAACTATGATCCGCCTTGAATCCGGCTTGTTTTTTATGTAATCCACTGCTTGTTGCATCTGATCTATCACAGCACCATCCCCAGCTTGCCAACTGCGCCATTGCGCTCCATATACCGGCCCTAATTCACCATTCTCATCAGCCCATTCATTCCAGATACTGACCCCGTTATCTTGCAAATATTTAATGTTTGTGCTGCCTTTAAGAAACCACAATAATTCATATAGTATTGATTTTAAATGTAATTTCTTGGTGGTGAGCAAAGGAAAGCCCTGTGCCAGATCAAACCGCATTTGATAGCCGAACACGCTTTTGGTGCCGGTGCCGGTTCTATCTTCCTTTTGTACTCCATGTTCCATAACATGTTCTAACAATTCAAGATACTGCTGCATTTTTTCTATAAGCGTAAATAATTAAAATAATCCCAAATAACATCATCGGTGCGGATAAAAGCTGCCCCATAGTTAACCAATCCCAGACAAGATAACCAATATGTGCATCCGGCATTCGTACAAACTCAACCACAAATCTGAAAAAACCATATAACAACAACCATAGCCCGGAAACCGCGTACAGCGGCCTTGGCTTGCTGCTAAATATCCATATAATTATAAACAACACAATACCTTCCAAAAACAATTCATACAACATAGACGGGTGCCGGGTTAGCCCTAAATCATCAGTGTTTGGAAATATCATGCCCCAGGGCAAATCCGTAGGCTTGCCCCATAATTCACCATTGATAAAATTCCCTAATCTACCGGCTCCAAGTCCGATAGAAACCAAAGGTGCAACAAAGTCTGCCACAGCAAAAAATTTACGCCCGGTTATCCTGCTGTATATATACATGCCTAACATAGCCCCTATTAAACCGCCATGAAATGACATGCCTCCTTGCCAAATTTTAAATATGCCAAGCGGCGATTCTATAAAGTTGGCAAAATCATAAAACATGGCATAACCTATCCTGCCACCTAAAATCGCACCTATGGCACCATAAAAAACCAAATCAGAAACTTCAGTTGTTTGCCATTTATTAGTTTGTCTGGCGCGGTACATGCCAAACAAATACACCGTTATAAAAGCCACTAAATACATAATGCCATACCAGTGTATTTTAAATACACCTAAATCAAGCGCCACCGGGTTTATATTTATTTCCATTACTAACTCAAATCAAAATTTGTTGTATTGTACCCAAGTTAAAAAACATTGCACTTGCAAGTAAAATACAGGATCATTAAACCATGCTGTCAAGACCGGTATTTCTAAATATTTTCAAAATCAAACTCCCCTTACCCGGAATAGTGTCATTTCTACATAGAGTAAGTGGGGTTTTATTAGTTATCGCTATACCTGGCATTATCTGGCTTCTGGGCAAGTCATTGGCAAGCAGTCAGGATTTTGATGTTATAAGTGATCTGTTACATAACTCGATTTTGATAAAACTTATCATGGCTTTAGTGCTATGGTCACTGGTCCACCACATCTTAACCGGAATAAGATTTTTGCTGATTGATGCCGGCTTGTCGCTTGATAAACAAGCAAACTTTTACAGTTCCTTGTTGTTAATTGCAGTAAGCATCAGTGCTTTATTATTTTTTGTTATTAGGGTATTGGTGTGAATACTATATTAAGCGGTCTTAAAGCCTGGGTTTGGCAGCGGCTAAGCGCATTGGTTATTCTTGCTGGAACCTTGTATTTTTTTTATCACATTTTTACCGCCTCCTGGGATTATTTGACCTGGCGCTCCTGGATAACTCAGGATTTACGTTTGGCCTTGATTTTAATCTATATCAGCGCATTACTTATTCATAGCTGGATTGGAATTCGTAATGTGATTCTGGATTATATAAAACCTTTTTCCTTACGCCTTATGCTATTGCTGATTTTTGGTTTTTTTCTTTCCACCCTGGGAATTTGGGTTTGCGTGGTTCTTATAAGGAGCGCGCATGGAGCATAGAATATTTGACTCTTTGGTAATAGGTGCTGGTGGCGCTGGCCTTAGAGCTGCTTTACAACTTGCAAGGTCAGATGCCAGCGTGGCGGTAATATCCAAGGTTATACCTACCCGTTCTCATACTGTAGCTGCCCAGGGTGGAATGAATGCGGCACTTGCCAATGTAACTGCGGATAATTGGCACTGGCATATGTATGACACGATAAAGGGAAGCGACTGGTTAGGTGACCAGGATGCCATAGAATATATGTGCCGCCAGGCTGCACAGCTCGTAATTGAACTTGAACATTTGGGAGTGCCATTTACCAGACTGGATAATGGCAAAATCTATCAACGCCCTTTTGGTGGTCAAAGCCAAAATTTTGGCGGCGAACAAGCTGCTCGCACTTGTGCAGCGGCCGATAGAACTGGTCATGCTATCTTGCACTCTTTATACCAACAAAACATTCGGGCAAAAACCCATTTCTTTGATGAGTTTTTTTGCCTGGATTTGCTAAAAGATGATGACGGTTATGTTTTAGGTGTTTTAGCTTTGTCGATCAAAAGCGGTGAGCCCATTATTATCCAGGCTAAAACTACATTACTGGCTACTGGCGGTGCCGGGCAAATATATAAAACCAATACCAATGCTCTTATCAACACTGGCGATGGCATGGCCATGGCCTTGCGAGCTGGTATTCCGCTTGAAGATATGGAATTTTTCCAGTTTCATCCAACTGGTATTGCTGGCAAGGGCATGTTATTGTCCGAAGGTGCGCGTGGCGAGGGAGGTTATTTAATAAACTCAAAAGGCGAAAGATTTATGGAGAACTATGCGCCAAAAGCCAAAGATTTAGCCAGCCGTGATGTGGTAAGTCGCTCCATATATCTTGAAATTAAGGCAGGTCGTGGCTGCGGCCCAAATAAGGATCATGTGTTACTTAAGGTAGATCACATAGGCGCAAAGAATGTTAAAAAACGCTTGCCGGCGATTCGTGAACTAGCTCTTAACTTTGCCGGTAAAGATATGGCAAAAGAACCAATACCAGTCTATCCTACCGCTCACTATACTATGGGCGGCATACCATCCAACCGTTTTGGTCAGGTTGTAGTTCCTTCACGCCATGGTGAGGAGAAGGTACCAGGTTTGTATGCTATAGGCGAATGCGCCTGTGTGTCTGTCCATGGTGCCAATCGCCTTGGCGGCAATTCCCTGCTGGATATAGTTGTATTTGGCCGAGCCGCTGGTGAGCATACACTTGAGTATCTTAAGCAGAACAAATATCAGCGTGAACTACCCAAAACAGCAGTAGAACAGGCCATGGCAAGATTAACTCGCTGGGATAATTCATCAACTGGCGAATCAATTGACAATTTGCGCCAGGAACTGCAAAGTGCCATGGAAAAATATTGCGGAGTATTTCGTGACCAGAAAGTTCTGGATACCGGGATAACAAAAATTAAAGAAGTTCATAAGCGGGTAAAAAGCGCCAGGATTAACGATCATAGCAAAATATTTAACACTGCCAGAATTGAAGCCCTGGAGCTGGAAAACCTGGCGGATGTTGCGCTGGCTACTATGGTTAGTGCCGCCTCTCGCAAAGAAAGTCGTGGTGCTCATTCAAGGGTTGATTATCCCGAACGTGATGACACAAATTGGCTTAAACATAGCCTGTTCTACCTTAATAATGCAAAACTTGAATATAAACCAGTTACGATGCGGCCATTAACTGTTGATTCCATACCGCCCAACAAAAGAGTTTATTAAGTATGAAATTTTCAATCTACCGCTTTAACCCGGATACTGACAAAAAACCATATTATCAAAATTATGAAATCGCGGATGCTGATATTGAGCCTGACATGACGTTGCTTGATGCATTGCTGGTTTTAAAAAATCAGGACCCAAGTTTAAGTTTCAGGCGTTCATGCGGCGAAGGAGTTTGCGGCTCTGATGGCTTAAATGTCAATGGCAAAAATCAATTAGCCTGTGTCTCTAAAGTAAAAACTCTTGGCAACAAAATTGAGATCAATCCATTGCCAGGATTACCGGTAATTCGTGATCTGGTTGTAGATATGGATGCTTTTATGCGCCAGTATCGCGCAGTCAAGCCCTGGTTAATAACTATAGACCCTGAACCAGAAATCGAATTTTCCCAAACCCCTAAAGAGCGTGCACGGCTGGACGGTTATTATGAATGCATATTATGCGCTTGTTGCTCGACCGCTTGTCCTTCATTTTGGTGGAATCCGGATAAATTCCTGGGCCCTGCCGCTTTGTTACAAGCCTGGAGGTTTATTGCAGACTCAAGAGATCAAGCAACCAACAGGCTGGAGGAACTAAGTGGTCCTTTTAAATTATTTAGATGCCATGCCATAATGAACTGTGTGCAGGTATGTCCCAAGAATTTAAACCCAACCCGTGCTATCAATAATATAAAGGACAAAATGCTAAAGCAAAATATCTAATCTAATGTCAAAACCTAACATATTAATTACTGGCTGCTCCAGCGGTATCGGCAAGACAAGCGCCGAAATCCTGCGCCAAAAAGGCTGGTGGGTTTTTGCCTCGGCACGCAAGCTACAGGATGTGAAGACTCTGCAAAGGGCTGGATTTGACACACTACTGCTTGATGTGAATGACAGTAACAGCATCGAACAAGCGGTCACAAGAATGTTGGAGCAAACTAGAGGTAAGATTGACGCCCTGTTTAACAATGCAGGCTTTATTCAACCAGGAGCGGTAGAAGACCTAAGTCGTAATGCTTTGCGCGCGCAATTTGAAACCAATTTATTTGGAGCGATAGAGCTTACCAATTTAATATTACCAGTTATGCGTAAACAAAATGCCGGCAGAATTGTATTTAACAGTTCCATGCTAGGGATAGTAGCCATGAAATACCGTGGGGCATATAACAGTACCAAGTTTGCGATGGAAGGGTTGGTTGATACCCTAAGGCTTGAACTTCGAAATACAAAAATCAAAATATCCCTGATTGAGCCCGGACCTATTTTGACTAAATTACGTGCCAACGGTCTTGAAAAATTCAAAAAATACATTGATTATGACAATAGCCAACACAAGTTAGCTTACGAGACAATACTGGCAAAATTAAATGTAAAAGGCAAGGCAATACCTTTTACCCTGGAATCAGAGGCGGTAGTAAAAAAACTTATCCACGCGCTGGAAAGCCCAAAACCCAAAGCACACTACCCGGTGACTGTGCCAGCGTATATGTCCTTTTGGCTCAGAAGATTATTGCCAGTTAGCTTGCTGGACAAAATTGCTAACAAGATATAATTTTTTCAGCGTTTTTTGATATGTGGGTGCCACTTGTATTTTGGATCATCGGCGATTTTAGTCCAGTATAAATTTCCTGACTTACGCCAACCGTCAAATACCAGGCCCTGGTAAAAATCTTGGTTTTTTGCGGTTACTACCAGGCTGCTATGCTCACGTGGTTTGCCCTTGTTGGCAATTGCCCAATAAAGATTAACTGTCTGTGGGTTTTGTTTTTCCAGTTTATCTAATATGTCATTAGCCCAGTGGTAGCATAACCCTCTTGGTTTTGACCCCATATTCACCAACACATTATGAATTATTGGTGGCTTGGTAAGCTCGTATATTTTCGCAAGCTTAAGCGGATAATAAACTACGGTACGTGCAATTTTCCTAGCCTCAACAGGGTCAACATCCGACCCTAGGTCCTGAATACTTGCACTTATTTTTCTTACCTTATATTCCCGTTCTTTGGTCGGACCAGGATTAGGAATAGCTGCGCAAGAGATAACAGCGAGCAATAACCACAAAGTCGCTATTTTCTGTAACAAACTAACCTTCTTCAACATGCTTTTCTTCATCCAGTAATATTTGGTGCGCTGGACCTTCCAGGTCTTCAAATTGCCCGGACCTAACCGCCCAAAAAAAAACTCCAACTCCTATGGCGGCAAAAACAATTGAAATCGGGATGATAGCGTACAAACTTTCCATAAAAATATAAAACGTTAAACAAACCTCCGTATAATAAGGCATTTTAGGCAAGGCGTTATTTTATTATAACCAAATGAAAAATAAAACTATTGGCATTCTGGGCAGTTCCGGGTTTGTGGGGCGGCATCTGCTGGACAATCTGTCAGCAAAAGGCTATAAGCTCGTTGCATTTGTCAGACATAAATCTCGCAGTCGTGATTTAGCCATGTATCCTAATACTCAAGTGGTGGAAGTTGATATTCACAATGAATCAGCACTTACCAATGCCATAAGAGATTGTGATATCGTAATAAACCTCGTTGGCATCTTGCATGAGGATAGATTTGGTGCAGAAAATACTTTTGAAAATATACATGTGAATTTACCACACAAAATTGTTAAATCTTGCAACGCTGCCGATATTGAAAGACTAATGCACATATCTGCCATAAATGCTGATCCTGCTGCTCTGGAAAGTAAATATCTGGCGAGCAAAGGCGAGGGAGAAAACATAGTCCTGGTGCAATCTAACAGAAAATTAAAGACCACTGTATTTAAACCATCAATAATTTTTGGATCTGATGATTCTTTTATCAATATGTTTGCCGATATGTTGCGTTGGCCCGTACCAGTCTTGCCGTTGGCCTGTCCTAATTTTAAGCTGGCACCGATAGCGGTAGAAGATGTAGTAGGGTTTATAATTAATGTCCTAGATGACACTAAAACTTTTGGCAAGGTATATAACCTTTGCGGTAAAGAAACTTATACCTTGCATAAACTTGTACTAATGGTAAAAGATATTCTGGGACGCAGAACTAGAATAATTCCCCTATCAAATTTCTGGTCCAAAATGCAAGCATTAATACTTGGCATATTGCCTGGCAAGATGTTTACCCTGGATAACTTTTATTCACTACAAAAAGATGCTATTTGTGATGGCAAGGACAATGTGCTTGTGGGTAAAATTGGGCTAAAGGCCAGATTATCCGGCATAGTAGATTCGCCAAAGAATAAAGATAAATTCAGCTACTACCGCAAACATGACTGAGAAAAATAAAGAGCAAAGAATTTTGGTAGTAATGCGCAAGGTTCTTGCAAATGTGATCAAGGATGCAACACCTAGGCAAGGTAAAGATCATCCGTTATCCCAGGAAACCCTAGATGATATTCGAGAATGTTTCAAGCTTATAGCAATCCGTGAACAAGAACTCAATCAAGAAGAAACTAAAATGGTTCCAGTGTCAGTAACCGCCAAGCCAATGGATTAAAACCAGGTGCAAGTATATCTGGTAGGAGGTGCGGTTCGTGACAAACTATTAGGAATTACAACAGATGAAAAAGACTGGGTAGTAGTAGGCAGTACCGCACAAGAATTACTGGATCTCGGTTACATACAGGTTGGCAAGAATTTTCCGGTATTTTTACACCCTGAAACCAGAGAGGAATACGCACTGGCCCGCACGGAAAAAAATACCGGACCTGGTTATGGCGGGTTTCAATTTGATTTTAACAGCTCGGTAACTCTAGAAGAAGATCTAAAACGGCGCGACCTTACAATCAACGCAATTGCCGAAGATGCTAATGGTAATTTAATTGATCCATACAATGGTCTTAAGGATCTGCGCCAGGGCAAACTTCAGGCGGTAAGTAGTTCTTTTACCGAAGATCCGGTGCGGGTTTTACGCACCGCAAAATTTGCCGCAAGATTTCACACACAAGGCTTTGATATAACACCTGATACCCAAAAACTAATGTGGCAAATGGTAGTTGCCGGAGAACTTGACCACTTGGTACCAGAACGGGTATGGCAGGAAACCCTTGGTGCTCTTGGCACTGGTAATCCGCAACGTTACTTTGAGGTGTTACGCTCATGCGGAGCATTAAAAGTGGTATTCCCGGAAATTGACCGTTTATTCGGTATACCACAGCCATTGAAACACCACCCCGAGAAAGATGTAGGCATACATACCATGCTGACGCTGCAGCAAGCGGCAAAATTAAGTTCTAAACCAGAAGTAAGATTCGCTGCTCTTTTGCATGACCTGGGTAAAGGCACCACCAAGGGTGAAATACTGCCGGCACATCACGGACATGAAGAGCGAAGCGCCGGGCTGGTACAAAAAATGTGTCTAAGGCTAAAAGTGCCTGACAAATTTAAAAAATTAGCATTTTTAGTGGCTAAATATCATGGGCATTTTGGCAAGGTAGTTGATGAACTACGACCTGAAAAAATTCTTGAAGTACTACGAGCACTGGATGCTTTTAGAAGACCTGACAGGTTTGAGAATTTCTTGCTGGCCTGCGAAGCGGACCAAAGAGGACGACCAGGATACGAAAATAAAAAATACCTGCAGACAAATTTTTTTCGTAAGGCTTATGCCAAGGTTAATGCCGTAGATGTGCAAGCTGTAATCAGCGCCGGCTTTAAGGGAGAGAGTATCAAAATCGAACTTGATAAACGTAGAATTGCGGCGATTGCAAAGCTAAAATCAGAGTAACTCATATGCTGCGGGAACTAAAGGAAAATACAACATGGTTTTTATGGTTCCGGGATAAATTTGTGTTAGTAAGGACTTGTATTTATAAAGCTGCGCCCTGTACTCATTATCCATACGCTGTGTAAACTCCTCCAAGGTTTCGGTCTCATTAGGGTATGAAAGTTTATAATCAATAACCCAGATTGTATCGTTATCCATCACCACTTGATCCAATATGACCTGACTTGTTTTACCGTCTTTAATACTGGAAAGACGCAGCTCTTGCTCTGATCTAGCATGTTGTCCAGACAAAATCCATCGACCGGTTTTATCACCCAGCATATTTTCTACAGCTTGCTTAATTAAAGCATAAGAGTAGTCAAATTGCGCCAGTGTAATCATTGCGCCTTTTAGTTTTTTTGTAATAAAGCCATCAACCACCTCGGACTTTATCGCGTCAATTCCAACACGGGCAATTTGTTCACAAACCGCGTGAAATACAATACCAGCAGTGATTTTAATGTCAGTTTTGTTAAATAGCGCATAATCAACTTTTTCGTATACAGGATACTCAATATTTCTCGGCTTGAAATTATCAAATTTTCGGCGTCTTAGCTTGGGATATGCTATGGTCGTAACATCGCTTGTATCTATATCAACTTCAGTATATTTGCCAACAAAAGCTTGTTCCAAAAAGGAAAGCAGGCTATTGGCAGGTGCCTTGCTGTCTTTGGATTTTTTGGTCGCCATAAGGTGCAGTCGCTCTTTGGCTCTGGTGGCTGCCACATATAAAACTCGCATCTCCTCATAGCGTACTTTGGTTGTGTTGATATTGCCTAAATAATCGTACATGGAATCAGTTTTATCTGCTCTGGACTTAACAGGAGCTACCAGCAAATTATGAGAATGCTCGGAATCTAAAACATGTTCAGACCAACGTATGAGATCCTGGCTCTTTCCAGGTTTTCTTTGACCTAGCATGGGCAAGATAACGGTAGCGAACTCAAGCCCCTTGGCTCGGTGAATCGTCATACATTCAAGTTGGCAAGACTCATCTGTTAACTCTGGCATATAAAATTTCTTAAGTTCATAATCCAGTTTGTCAAGCGCAATACCCCAACTGTATTTGGCTTTTTTAAGGCAGGTAAAAAACATTTGCGCTTCAAGATTCTCATGTTCTTTTATATACTTATTTCCTCCCAGCTCGTGCCAGAGTTTTTCTATAATTTCTTCTGCCTCCAGTCCGCCGCTATGGTTAAAAGCGGCATGAAATGCACCAACAACCTGATCAAGCCTGGTTTTTGCATCAGTGCCAAGCTTGCTTTGCCATCTATGATTTGTTACCAATTCCCAAACAGTGGCTTGAGGATCCATGTCAACAATAACCTGCAAATCCACGAGTTTTAAACCACACCAGGGCGCGCGCAAAATGGCAAGCCAGGCAGCTTTGTCAGCAAGATGTAAATAGGCTCGGCTCAAACTTCTAAGGTCCTCAACTATTTGTGAAGCCCCCAGTTTATTCATTTCCAGTGCCAAGTATTTTACGCCTGCAAGTTTTAATAGATGTGATATATAAGCCAAATGTCCGCGTGATCTTGCTAAAATTGCAATTTTTTTCTCAGGGTGGTTTCTGTATGCAGATAGTTCAGATTTAACTATTGTGACAAGTTTGAGATTTTCCTCCCGGGAATCTTCACTATAAAATCCGTGTAATTTCACCCCCCTGCCTGGCTTCTGGTTAAAAGCGGATGATTTAATATAGCTTATAGAACCGCTTAGGTAGTCATCAACAGCAGGAAATATGGTTTTGAAATTGTCATTAACCCAGGATACTATGTCCGAGCTTGAGCGAAAGTTGGCTTTCAGGTTTATATATTTTAGTTTTATGTCATTAATTCCATTGGCTTTAACCTTAAGAAAAAGCCCGACATCAGCCTCACGAAAACCATAGATAGATTGCATTGGATCCCCAACAATAAATAAGGTTTGAGCCTCCTCCTGACTCCAACCTAAAGTCAATTTCTCTAAAAATTCAAATTGCGAGTGATTCGTGTCCTGAAACTCATCAATTAAAATATGCGAGATTTTGTTATCAAAATATAAGGCGAGATTACTGGGACTGCTTATTTCTCCCAGAGCAAGATTAGCCGCTTGGGCAATTTCCACATAATCTACTTCGCTCCTGGAATTAAATTCAAGTTTAAGATTAGCTAAGGCCAGTTTTAAAGTTAACAGTATCGCCTCAGTTAAATGCCATTTATTTTCATCAAAACCGGCATCAGGCAGACTAACCACATTCTGCCAAAGTTCCAGCAAACTTTTATTTTCCTTTAGGCTCTGTAAAAACTCCAGAAAGTCTTGCTTGGCGTGTTTCTGCTCCAGGTTAGCAACCGGGAAACCCTGTCTTTTATCTACGGTTTTTCGAACCCCGCCAGCCCCGGTAAAACTAAAACTAGCCCACCTTTTAAAACAGTTTAAAGTATTATCTATGCTTGACCCATATTCAGTTATTTCTCTTTTATCCTGTAAGGCTAAATTAGAATTTGCATAATTATCAAAAAATACAAATTGTCTTATTTGTTCAGCGGTAAAAGTATTTTGTAACTCAAGCACCTTATTTTTTTTCAGCTGTTGCCAGCTATTAGCGAGCACAGCTTTAATTGACAGTAAGTTATTTTCATCTACTGTGCCAAGACCTAATCTCAACCATTGATCACGTTTTGCCAGCACATCAACCATAAGTTGCCTAAAGCTGGTTATATCGTGCATCAAATGCTTTAATATAGTTTTTAGCGCATCAGCATAATTACCTGTTTCCTCCAGCATATAAAGAGTTCTTTGCACTGTAGCCTGGTAAATCTCCACAGCATCCTCAGTTGGTGTATCAATACCATTGTTTTTGCCAAGTAGTGGTGCGCGCCTGACTATTGACAGACATAAAGAATCAAAGGTCTTGATCTGCAGGCGCCTGGGGTTATCGAGTAAGTTCCAGTCATTGGCCTTATCCTGCTTAAGAACTTCCTGCGCGAGTTTGCCGGTGACAGCTTTATAGCCCGCAGGTCTTTTCAATTTTGCACCTTTAAGTTCGCGCAAAACCCTCTCTAACATTTCATTAGCCGCTTTATTGGTGAAAGTAAGGGCTACTACCTCTTCCGGGTATGTGACTAGGGTTAGAAGTTTTAGATACCTTTGAATAAGTATCTCGGTTTTGCCAGAACCTGCCGGGGCCTGTAGTATTATTGACTCAGCAGGATTAATCGCTGCCAGACGCTCTGTCTGATCGATTGGGAGCTTATCGGTCATTTTTGCTCCTGCACCCTGCAAAAACCTCTAGCTTCAGAATTTAAAATCACTCTCTCATCATCAAACAGCAGTGCGGCAAAACCCTGACTTATTTCATCCGTGAGAGTATCAAGTTGACTGCGCCAGACATTTAGTTGCTGCCGCCAAACATCAGAGTCTACCTGTGAGTTTTTTGCGTTAACAATTTTTGTTTTGCCAAGATATTTAATCCTGGCGTCTGCAGGCCTTATTTCAGCAAAAGCAATAGCGCCAACCTTATCAAGACTTATTGCATATAAAGGTAATTGCGGTTCAGTAAGTCTTGCATCAAGCCAGCCAGTTTTATTTGTAAGGCCGGTTTTATAATCAATAATTATCTGCGAGCCATCATCCATAAGGTCCAGACGATCAATCCGTATATAAAAGTCAAAACCATTAAGATTACCCTTAAACACTGCTTCACAGGATTTAACCGCAAAACCTTGGCGTGATTTATCAAGCTCAAGCCATGTATGCAAAATCGCGCTGGTTCTTAAAACTTCCAGTTCTACGGTGTTTTTGCCAATGACTTTTGGCAAGACGCCAAACCGCTTTAGAGTAAACCGGATAATATTAAGCGAATCTGCATGTGACAAACTTTGAAAAGCTACAGGATTTTTATACTTTGTGTAAATTTTTTCTAAAACCTTGTGCAATATTCGACCTCGTCGCAAAGGTGATAAAAAATTTTGCGGAACAGGCGGCTGTCTGGAGCCTAAACGATGGATTGCGTATGCCATAAGCGGACAAAGAGCTTGATCCTGCAAGAAGCTAACTGCTGATTTAAGTTTGCCCTTGGTTTTTTCTGTTCCTTTGTAGTCTGTAAGCTCTTCTAATAATTCCCTTTCACATGAATCCACAAGAGGCACAGGAAACTCCTGATATAGAAAATTCCGAATAAGGCCACTTGGCAATACGTCTTTACCGTCACAGGTTTTACTGGACGAGAAAATTAAAAATGAGGCATTAGTTCTGAGCCTGCTAATTAAATCCATAGCAGACTTAAGCTCTACCTTAAAACTGCTATAAGGCATTTGTGCCTGTTTTTGCAAGCTTATAGGCAGCAAGGGATTAGGTCTTACTCCGGCTGGCAGGGTATCGGCATCTGCACCAATAAACCATAGATAATCAAAAACTTGCGTGCTTATATCCAACACACTCATAACCTCAATTTTCACTTCATGGCTAGTTTCAATCTGAAAAATTTGTGCTGTACAAACCTGCTTTAACAGACGCAAAGCACTACTGGCAGACTGTAAAGGCGTAACAGTGTGCAATTTAGCAAAACTTGTCAGCGCCTTGCCAAAACCTAGAAGAATCTGATATTCGATAAAAGATTTATTATTCCTAGTGGCAAAGCCTGTTATTTCAAGATATTCACTAAAGATTTGTGCCCAATCAGTTAATGGTTTTTTACCAAAATTTTCCCTTCCAAGAGCAAAAACATGAATATAAGCCGCTGCCCATTCAGGCGGTTCATCATGATACTTAAGTTTAATTAAGCTTACGATTTTTGCTAAAGACGTCTGTGGCGTTGAATTTTCCCGAAAGAACAAATCAAATTGAGCTTTTTCCTGCGTAGCTTCAGAATAAAAATTTCTGGAAGTTAAAATACTGCTAAATAACTGATAATCAAACTCCGACTCATTAACAATAATTTCCAGCATGCCTAAAGCCTGACCAACAATGTCGTGGTTTATAAGTTTACGGCCAAGAGATATATTAAACAGGTTGCCATAATCTTGAAACTCAAGACCATATATCTCAGGTTGTAATTTGTCAGTCAAAGCCCTAGATATTTGCTCGCGGTGCCTGGCAAGTTCCGGCACGATTATCGCTATTTTGCTTTGCGGGTTTTTATTTACTATGCTGGCACACCAACCTGCCATAGCAGTTATTTCTACATCTATATCGGCAAAGTCGGTTTTTTCAATCTTGCTAGCAATTTTTGCTTGTTTAAGGCAGGAAAACTGTATATTGTGGCGTTTAAGACCATTAACAAATAGTTTAAACAGCGGGGTTATGCTGGTAAAGCCTGCAAATTGTATTTGCTCGGAATTTATCAGCTTGACATCAAGATTAGTTTTGCAAAAATTTTTTAAATTGGTGATCTGATCTATTGCATCACTTTGCTGCAAAGTTTTTTTATACTCTGCAAGCCATAATTTCAACTTGGCAAACTCAAAACCTCCTTGCACCTTGTCGATATCAATACACCATTCATTCAGCCTATACCAGGCCTGTCTGGCATATTTAGCAATTTCCCTGAAGTTAGACAAAGGGTTTTCACCCTCAAATTTATTTATGATTTCTTCCCAAATAATTTGCTCTTCCAAAGGTTTCAATATTTTGCCAGGTAATTTTTCCAAAGGATAAATACCAGCAAAAGCCGCCCTCTCAAGGCTGGAGTTTATAAACTGTGACAAGGTATAAACCGGATAGGTTTCCCAAACTTTAAGGCTTGTTGCAGCCTCGCGATTTAAGGCATCTGCAAGTCTTTGACTTGGTGTTAGAGTTATGATCCGCTTTTGAATATTTTCGACAAATTCAGTGCGGGAAATAGTAGGTTGTAAATCCATCATAATTATTTTAAATTTGTTGCATAAGACGGCAAGCTATCCAGCAGCACTTTACCATAGCCGGTAGTACGCAGCCGGTTGTCCAAAATAGTTATAAACCCCTTGTCGTTTTCGCTACGCATTAAACGCCCGCAAGCCTGGATCAGCTTGATACTAGCATCCGGCACTGAAACTGAAAAAAAGTAATTCTTACCCCTGGATTCTACATATTCAGATGTTGCCTGCTCAACCGGGGAAGTTGGGACCGCAAATGGCAATTTGGCAATAATTACATGCTCGCATAATTTACCGGGTAAATCTAATCCTTCAGCAAATGAATCCAAACCAAAAATAGTACTTGGCAAACCATCGCTAATTCTGGTTTTATGCCGATTTAACAGTTCCTGTTTGGAATTATTACCCTGCACAAGTATTTGCTGTCTTATTTCCAGCGCCAAGCGGTCAAATATATCTTGCATTTGCCGGCGCGAACTAAATAAAAACAAGGAACCTGGGGTTTTGCTTAAAAGCTCAGGAGCAAGTCTGATGATTTCATTGGTATGTGCCCAGTAATCTTTGGGACTTTGCCGCATTTGAGTAACTTCAAGTGTGACGCGTTTAAGATCAAATGGTGACGGCAGACGCAAGTATTCAGCAATATGCGTATCAAGACCAATACGCTCATCAAATCGTGCAAATGAGTTAAGCGCAGTTAAAGTGGCAGAAGTTAACACGGCACCATAGGCATTATCCCACAAGATTTGCCGCAAATGCTCGGCAGCGCTTATGGGAGATACATTTAGAATAAAATCATTGTCAGACTGCGTGATCCACCTGGCATATGGCGGAGAGCCGTCTTTATCAAAGCTTAGAAGAGCCTGCCATAAGCGATGTAGATTTTCCACACGACCAAAAATAAACCCGAGGTTGCTCATCTGTTGCTCTTTCGCCAGGTGATCGCTACCAGCCTGATCAAAATCTTGTCTGGATAATTCCAATGCGTTCATTAACGTGCCATACAACTGTTTAAGTGGCTGCCAGATCTTTTGCTCACCATATTCCAAAATTTCCTGGTTCGAAATCCCAAAAGCAAATCGTACATGCTCTTTGGTTCCAAGCTCTGCAGCCAGCGGTAATGTTTGCATGAGACTATGTAATTCGCGCATATCATCCGCTAGCTCAAGCCCAAGTTCCTGGGCTTTATCTTGCGCCTTATCCATAACACCAGAATTAATTGTGCGGTTAAAAACACTGCCAACTTTTCTTAACCATTCAACAGATCCAAGCAACGAGGCGTGTGCGGCAAAATGTGAAATAGCTTTAGTCGGCAAATGATGAGCCTCATCAAAAACATACAGACTGTCGTCAATTGACGGCAACACACTGCCGCCGCCGGCAATATCAGCCAAAACTAGGTCGTGGTTGGCGATAATTACATCTGCTCCTGCCGCTTTGCGCCGCTCCTTGTAGAACACACACTTTCTATATTCCTGACAACGACTACCGGTACAACCGTGAAACGTATTGTTAATTTTTGACCACAGATTTTTCTTAAACGGGATTGGCAGAAGATCCAGGTCACCATTCCACTTGCCGTCCTTAAATAATCTAAAGGCTTCTTTAATACTGGCAATATCATGCCTGGCCGGAGGATTGTCCCAAAACGCGTTGGCAAAGTTAAATTCACTCTGGTCAAACTCGCCACTGATACCACGCATTTTGGTAACACAGGCATAACGACCGCGCCCCTTGGCAATTTGCATACTGAATTCAAGCCCGCTATGCTGACTAATCAAGGGCAAATCCTGCAACACCAGTTGTTCCTGCAATGCTACAGTTGCAGACGATATCACCAATTTCTTTTCCAAATAATGTGCCAATGGAATGGCAGCCAATAAATAGGCTAGAGTCTTACCAGTACCGGTTGGACCTTCTACTATCAGAATTGATCGTGCAGAATTTTGCCCGCTTAAAACAGATGCTACTTTCCCTATCATTTTACGTTGCTGAAAGCGCTCATAAAACTCTGGCATTTTTTGCTGCAGTTCTGTATAAGCTGCACGAATTTGCTCACGTACAATCTCTGGCAGTCTCTCTTGAGTCAGGGTGCTTTTAGCAGCGATTTTTTCTTGCATATGGCCTATAATTTTACGCTAATTATATAACCCGACGTACCAGTGTTGAAATTTAGTTCAAACCTGACCGCCTATATCAAGCTGATGCGACTTGATAAACCAATTGGAATATATTTATTATTGTGGCCAAGCTTGACCTCTTTGTTTATTGCCGGTGCAGGCGCGCCAGCGGTTAAAAATATATTGATTTTTGTACTGGGGGTTATAGTGACCAGATCCGCAGGTTGTGTGATTAATGACTATGCTGACCTTAAGTTTGACAAACATGTGGAGCGCACCCGAGATAGACCTATCACCAGCGGCAAAATAAGCAAAAAAAATGCCCTGATATTGTTTGTGATTCTGTTGCTGATCGCTCTAGTTTTAGTAATGCAGACTAACAAGTTAACTGTGTTGCTATCTATCCCAGCGGCAATTTTAATGAGCGTCTACCCTTTGGTCAAAAGATTTAGCAATATGCCGCAGTTTGTGCTTGGTCTTGCATTTTCCATGGCTGTCCCTATGGCATTTGCTGCGGAAACCAACAATCTGGTTCCGGAACTTGCATATTTAGTAATGGCAACCATATTCTGGGCCGTAGTGTACGATACCATATATGCAATGGTTGATATCAAAGATGATCTAAAGATCGGGGTCAAATCCACTGCAATTTTGTTTGGCAGCAAGGCAAGAGCATGGATAGGTTTGTTCCAGGCTCTCATGTTTGTCTGCCTGGCTCTGCTTGGAGTCAGTTTCGGTCTTTCCATGGCCTATTATCTAGGTTTGGCAGTTGCGATAATTCTGGCCACTTATCATCAGACTCTAATCCGATCAAACGATAGATCTTTGTTATTTAAGGCATTTTTACATAACCATTGGTTGGGATTTGCGATATTTAGTGGCACTTTTTTGTCATTTTATATCAGGTATTAAAAAGCCACCGCCTCGAAAGGCGGTGGAAAATAGAGGAGGTACTAAACTTAAGTCTACTTTGGAGAATACTTTAGTCCAGCAAACGAGATGGATACAATCCATTCGTATCACGTATGACTTGGCATTTTTTTAAAAGTTCAAATTATTTATCAGGAGCTACGGTTATTTTTACCCGGCGGTTTTGTGCCCTTCCTCTGGTAGTGCTATTACTGGCAACAGGGCTAGTTTCTCCATAGCCTATAGCTTGCATCCGCCTTAATCCGACTCCTTTGCCCGCTAAAAAGGTTTTAACTGAATTAGCCCTATTTTCCGATAAGATCTGATTCATTTCGTTGCTACCCACACTGTCAGTATGCCCCGAAACCAGCAAACTGGTTTTATCGTATTTTTTAAAAATAGACGCAACCTCGCCCAATACTGGTCGAAAATTAGACTTAATAACAGATTTGCCAGTATCAAACGTTATATTCTCTGGCATATTTAGCACGATATTGTCTCCTTCACGGCTCACCGTAGCACCGCTATTGCCAATTTCTTTTTCAAGTTCTGCTGCTTGTCGGTCCATGTAAGCACCAATTGCCGCTCCGGCCAAACCGCCAATTGCCGCCCCTTTCAAGGCGGCGTCACTGTCTTTTCTGCTGCCAATTACAGCACCAATCACAGCGCCTGTGGCGGCGCCAATTTTGGTTCTGTGGTACCTATCATTCGCTTGCCGAGTAGTACAGGCAGACAGAAAAATAATGGTTAACGCGCTTATAAGCAGTTTTTGCATATTCATATGTGAAAAACCCATGGTTTATAATAAAGAATTGACCATTTTAGTATCGTAAAGTTCTAATTGTAATTTAAATCTAACTGTGAATTACGGAATATTTAATACCCTGACTTTAGTGGGTTCGCTTGGGCTTTTTTTATACGGCATGCGGGTCATGAGTGATAATCTGACGAAACTGGCCGGAGACAAAATGCGTCGTATTATGGCAAATACCACTTCTAATCGTTTATTTGCAGTGCTTACAGGCTTTGGCACGACTGCTCTTGTACAGTCCTCTTCTGCCACCACCTTAATGGTGGTGAGTTTTGCCAATGCTTCCTTGCTAACCTTGACCGAATCTATTGGAGTAATAATGGGGGCTAATATTGGCACTACTGTCACAGCCTGGATTATTTCTATTTTGGGTTTCAAAGTAAGTATGAGCTCTATAGCTATTCCACTTATTGGATTTGGTTTTGTATTAAGCCTTGGGAAAGATAAACAAATACAGCGCCTTGGGAGTTTTATTGTTGGCTTTGCGTTACTTTTTATAGGGTTACAGTTTCTTAAGGACGCAATGCCAGATCTACAGGAATATCCGGAAACATTAAGAACTCTTGCAAATTATACCAATCAAGGATTTTGGTCAGTTCTGTTATTTCTGGGTGTCGGCGCAATGTTGACCGTTATTTTACAATCATCTAGTGCCACTATGGCTTTGACCCTGGTTATGTGCATTGAAGGCTGGATTCCGTTTACCATGGCAGCGGCCATGGTGCTAGGTGAAAATATAGGTACTACAATTACCGCCAATATAGCAGCTTTTATTGGCAATCATCAAGCCAAACGAGTGGCCAGGGCACATTTTATTTTTAATATTATCGGAGTATTGTGGATGCTTACAATATTCTGGTGGTTCCTTGATACGGTTGCTATTATCACCCAGCAAATAGAGGGGGCTTCACCCTTGACACAAATATCTTCCATCCCGGTAGGATTAGCATTATTTCATACCTTGTTTAATGTTATTAACACCTCCATGCTAATAGGTTTTTTAAACCTGATAAGCAGGATAGTCACGCTAATGGTGCCACAAAGAGACGAAAAAACTACTCATATCTTTGAGGCGAAATATCTAGATGATACCTCCTTGAAATACCCACAAAGTGCAATCAAATCGCTGCTTGACGAATCATTGCATTTATACGAAAAAGTTGTGTACAAGGTCGTTACCCATGGCCTGAATGTACACAGAGAAGAAATTAAGTCAGATTTACACCTCAACGATATTCTAGCTCGGGCAAAAATTATCGAAATAGATGTGGGCAGAGTTTATCTTAATGAATTTAAAAATATTTATGGAAGAATAATAGAATATGCCACTAAAACCCAGGAAAAATTTAAGCTTGATAAAAAACAAATCAAAGCCGTCAGAAACATCCTGATAGCTGGCAGTCTTATGGTAGAAATAATTAAAGATATTAAACTATTAAGACAAAATATTAATGTTTTTTCAAACTCTGAGAATAAATATATTAAAAAACAATACAATAATTTAAGAAAAATAATTTTGCAGACAGTGCGCTATACCAGTCAAGCTAAAGGCAACAGCCAATATAAAAAACACGCTAAAAACCATAGAAAAAATTTAACAAAATTTGAGAAAAAAATATTCTCATCAGATAACGCCATAAATAAGTTAGTGGCCAATAAAAATATCAACAATGAAATGGCTACATCATTATTAAATGACAATAAACTTGCGGTACAAATTGCGCAGAATTTACTTAAAGCTGCAAATATTTTGTATTTTGAACAGAGAAAATTTGATAAAAAAGATAGTTAACGCTAATTTTAACATTTACACAACCAACTTACTAAACTAAAATAGCGAAAATAACTTACATGCTAATTTTTCAAGGAGTTTGTTCAATGAGAGCCGCAACAAAATTTACATTTTTAGTTAGTTTTCTTTTACTAGCAGCCCTGGTCGCAATATTGTTTGGGGCTAAATATCACTATAACGTCAAATCAGTCTATCGTGCCACCATGACTAACCTTGGAATCAAAAGCTACCCTAACGATGCGGGAATTAGAAGTAAACGTCAACAAATACAACTTAAACAACCATACAAGGATAAAAGCGTACTTGACCTGCCAAGCAAACTGCACCCCAAAGATCATCAGGATTATCTAACCGGACTTAAAGAAAAATATAAGGACAAATTACCAATACCAAAGATGGTAAAGATTAAGGGTGGTACATTTGAAATGGGTTGTCATAATGAGCCTTGCAGCCGTATCCAGCTGCCGGTACATGAGGTAACAATAAAACCGTTTCTTATGGCAGAAACTGAAGTTACCTTTGAACAATGGGATACCTGCGTAGCTATGGGCGGTTGCTATACCATGCCAGGTGATCTTGGCTTTGGGCGCGGGCAACGTCCAGTGCTTGCCGTGTCATGGGATGATGCCACTTCGCAGTTTATCCGCTGGCTTAACGAGAATACCGAAGGTGGTTTTCGCCTGCCAACCGAGGCTGAATGGGAATATGCCGCCCGAGCCGGCACTACTACTAAACGTTACTGGGGCAATCAAGATCCAAGCTGTGACCTTGATTCGCCATATGGTGCCAGTTGGGGTGCACAACCCTGGTGGAAACGGGAAAAAACATGCCCTAACCCTGGCACCAGTATTCCGGTAGCAAGTTTCCCCCCTAATCCTTGGGGCTTGTATGACATGCTAGGCAGCGTGCATGAGTGGACCCAGGATTGTGAAAATGGCAAGGATTATACCGGTGCCCCAACCGATGGCAGTGCCTGGGAAGATAAAGTATGTTCCAGGCGCGTAACCAGAGGCGGTGCCTGGACTTCGCATATTAGCAACATGAGCGTAGCTAATCGCAAGGTGTATGAAAAGTCTGGTGGCCTGGAGCGGGTAGGTTTTAGGATAGTACGCGATATCCAGAAATAAACAAATGTCATACAATTCAATTCTGGGGCAAAGCTCCATGGCTTTGGATGAAACTCGTAATAAAGTATATCGCAGGGCCTTAAAAGATATAGTTACACCTGACAGTGTGGTTTTAGATCTTGGCGCTGGTTTAGGTCCATTTGGTCTGATTGCTGCCAAACTTGGGGCACACAAAGTCTATTTAGTAGAACCTCAACATATCATCCACACCGTTAAAAATATTGTTAAACAAAATAATTTACAGGATGTGATTGAATGCATTCAAGGTACCGCCGAGAATGTAAAACTACCAGAGAAAGTAGATATAATTACTTCGTGTTTTACCGGTAATTTTCTTTTGAGTGAAGATTTACTACCATCATTGTATGCGGCACGTGACAAGTTCTTAAAAGCAGACGGCGTGCTGTTACCGGATTCTGGCAGTATGTATGCAGTACCGATCTCCATTCCAAAAATATTTGCAAGAAGAGTTGAGTCTTATTCCAAACCTCATCTTGGCATTGATTATAGTTATTATAGACAACATGCTGCCAATAATGGCGGCAAGTTAAGAAACGTTAAACCTGCTAACTATCTGGCAAAGCCCCAACATATCCAAACACTAGATTTTTATACCGAAAAAACCGCGCGCTGCGATCATGCTCTGGAATTTAAGGCCAGTAGAAACGCCAAATGCCATGGCTTTTTAGGCTGGTTTAATATTACCCTCGGCAAGCACAAGTTATCAACCGCACCAGATGCACCACCGGTTCATTGGTCGCCACTATGGTATCCGGTTGACCCACCACTGGTGGTCAAAAAAAATGACATAATAAATCTCAAAGTAAAAAAGCCGGAAAAAAAACCATGGTCATGGATTATGCAGGTAGGGGCTGAAAAACGTGCTCATTCACATTTTTTACTAAACGCCGCGCAACGAGGCAAAGTAACCAAAAAGGCAATGACCAGAGGGATGCAGAAAAAAATTAGTGCCGCAATGTAAATCTAGTATTTTCTTGCAAATAATTTTGTCTGAAAGCATAATTACGCAAGGAGGTGTTACATGAACTTAATGTCAAAGGAGAGATGATATGAGCAAGGAGAAAGTGATTGAAGCTGTTAACAAACAGTTGGGACAATTAGGGGTAAAACCGGATAACAAACTTGTAGCCAAACTGGTTGCTAATTATATATCCGTGGTATCCAAACCAGACGCAAAGCTTGTGGCTTGCGGGCAAAAATCTGAGCTTGACCGAATAAAGGCCAACTTCCTAAAAAAGAAGCTAGGACTTAAATCAAGCAGCGAAAAACTGGATGAACTTCTGTCCAGGGTGTGCGAAACCATGAAGCCTATAAGACAAAAACACCGGATAGCTTTTTATTATCTATTGACTAAAGAAGCCAGAAAAACTGCGGTTTTTAAATAAACTCGTATTACCAAAGTTTTCTGCCTTCCTGTTGCCATTGCAAAATGTCTCGCTGGAAGTTTGATGGGCCATGTCCGTATAATTGCTGTTGTTTTTGAAATTTGCTATTTTTGGTAATTTGCTCTGTATAAATTAGCGGACGCAAGTTTTTTTCAGCAAACTCTTTTAGCCAATTTAAGGCTCTTGGCGGGATACGCTTGCCAATTGGCACTGCCAAATCTACCGGAGCGCCATGCCAGTTTAGTTTGTCAAAAATAACAATAACCTTGGCATTATCAGGTTTAAGCCATTCGGGTAATGGACTATTGTCAATAATCCAGCCGCAGTTAAAATTATCACATGGGTCGAGCGGACGATTCGCATAATCATCACAACCTTGGCCTGTGCTATGCGGGCAAGGACTTCCCGGATAAACCTCAACCTCGTTTATCATCATCTGCACCCAACCATCACAACAGCCGGTACATGGCTGGCACTGTCTTTTGATTTTTTTGCTCATGTCTAAATTATAGTCTACTTGCTTGCCTGCGTGCCATGCACTACAGCACAAACCTTTTTTACACCGGCAATTATTCTTGGACTAGCACGATTAGTAAGATCAGGATTAATAAAAAAAATCTGGTTGTTTCTTACAGCTTGCAGCTGCTGCCATCGCTGCCAGTAGACTTTCCACGGATGCTGTGATTTTTCCTTGCTGGAAAGAATGATTATTTCCGGGTCAATTTTAATTACCTCTTCCAGATTAACTATTGGAGCTACCTTGTTTTTCTTTGCAAAAATGTTTTCTGCGCCACAAAATGAAACAATTTTAGAATATAGGTCTTCATGATTAAGAGTTATAAGAGGCCTGTTCCATATTTGGATAAAAACCCTTGGCCTTTTTTTAAATTTTACCGGTTTGCTGGCAATAAGCCTGGTAGTAAATTCTGCCGCCGCCTTGCCAGCATTGATTGTATTGCCTAATAGCTTGCCGATTTTGGCTATTGCCCGTGGAATATCCTCAAGCTCTGTAAACTTTAACAATAAAACTTTTAACCCTAGGTTTTTAAGATTCCTAACCGTGGCTGCCTTGTTGCCCTTGTGCCAGGCTATAATCAGATCAGGCTGTAATGCCAAAATCTTCTCAAGATTTATTCTGTTATAGCTGCCTATAGCTGGAATTGTCCTGGCTGCTGGAGGATAATCACTGCCTGCCACTACCCCAACCAATCTACCTCCACCGCCTGCGGCAAATACAAGCTCAGTTATATTGGGAGCAAGGCTTATAATTCTACCTGCCGGAAATTCAAGTCGCAACGCTTTACCTATATCGTCCACAACTTCAACCTCACCCACAGCAAAATTACAATACAATATCCCCAGTAAAACCATAAACCAAGTATGTTCAGGTCGCATAAATTATCCACTATTGTCTGGTTGGGGCTATTGTTATTCGTAGCATTCGTTTTGTCCATAAGTATAGGCGCAATTAATCTATCTTTATGGCAAATTTTTGACTTATCCGCTACAGACGCAAAAATATTAACAAATTTAAGAATTCCACGAGCAATGACCGCGCTGATTGCGGGTGGTTCTTTGGCACTTTGCGGGGTAATAATGCAAGTGTTATTGCGTAATCCTCTGGCAGATCCATATGTGCTGGGAGTATCTGGAGGTGGTTCGGTAACCGCTATCATTGGCATTTTATTAGGCTGGCATGGAGCATGGACGATTGTCGGTTCTTTTGCTGGGGCTGGTTTGTCAATTCTGCTGCTTTTTATTCTGGTAAGAAAAAAACTGTCCAGATTCTCGTTCTGGCTTATTCTAACCGGCGTAGTGCTAGCGGCCCTGTGGGGGGCACTGATACAATTTATTCTGCTTGTAAGCCCTGATGAACAATTAAAAGGCATGATGTTCTGGCTTATGGGCGATTTGGCCAATACTAGTACTCCCTGGTGGGCGCTGGCAGTTTTGCTGTCAGGTCTTATTATAAGTTTGGTGTTTGCCAATGAAATGAACATACTGGCAACCGGATTGCTTCCGGCACTAAACCTTGGCGTAGCAGTAAACCGGATAAGCTGGATATTGCTTGCGGTTGCAGCAATACTAACTGCCAATGCGGTTAGTATTGCCGGCAATATCGGCTTTGTAGGGTTAATAGTGCCGCATATCATTCGCATGCTGGGGGCGCATGAGCATAGTTTACTGGTGCCTGGTGCGGTTATTTTAGGCGCGACTTTATTACTTCTGGCTGATGCTTTGGCGCGTACGATATTTATGCCGGTAGAGCTACCAGTTGGCATAATGACCACATTTATAGGAGTACCAGTATTTTTGTTTTTATTGTTAAAGGCTTCTAATGTTAATAGTCGATAATATTACAGTCTTCTCTGGTGCCGGGTTACAGGTTTGCACCGGCTTGAGTTTGCAACTTAAACCTGGCATGTGCCTTGGCATTTTAGGAGCAAACGGCAGCGGCAAAACTACCTTGCTACACACCGTCGCAGGTTTTATTGCACCGACTACCGGGTCTATCATGCTGGATAATAACAACATATTCAAGATGCAAGCAAAATCAAGAGCCAGGAAAATAGCCTGTCTATTGCAGTCCCAGGAATTTAACTTTCCCTTCAGCGTATTGGAAACAGTAACACTGGCAAAATATTCTCATATATCAAGATTTGCGCTTTTAGCTACAGATGACACAAAGCAAATTAACGCGACTTTGCAAACCACTGGACTTTTTTATAAAAAAAGTCAAGATGTTAGGAGTCTATCCGGCGGTGAGAAACAAAGACTGGCTTTAGCCTCAATTTTTGTCCAAGACCCTGATTTTTTCTTGTTGGATGAGCCAACCAACAATCTTGACCTGTCTTATCTAAAGCTGATAAAGCAAATTGGCCGCTGTAAAAATAAAGCCAGTATTATGGTTTTACACGATTTAACTTTGGTACAAAACATATGCACTCATGTTCTTATGCTTAAATCCGGCGAATTCTTATTTGGCACAACTCACAATATCTTAAACAAGAAAAATCTTGAGTGGGTATATCAAACCAAACTTAGAGAATTTGTAGTTGGCAAATATAAATTTTATCCTGGATAGGGATAAAGAGCGCTACAATATGAGCATAATTTAGTCTAGAACGCGTGGTTTAATAAGACTTGGTGAGTCGAAAATCAATGAGACGAAAATAGCAAAACTTGAAAAAACTAAATAAATTGCGGCATTGATAGTTTTTAATTATGAATCCAAATCTACTTAGCAAATACACGGGCTTATTGCTGCTATTTTTTCCAGCAGCTCTTATAACGATTCCCCATTTAGGCAGCGCACTGTTGCTGCTTTTAGTGCTGACAAGCTTGCTTGGCCTATATATGCAACGAAACCCGGTTTCTTTAGACAAGAATGAAAAATATTTTCTGGGCATTGTGACTTTAAATATAGTGCTTTATATATTTAATGTTTGGCATTTTGATTCTAAGATTTCAGAACTTGATAATATTTCACGGTT